>ENA-OQJH01000295-OQJH01000295.1-human-gut-metagenome-genome-assembly--contig:-NODE-295-length-28768-cov-1.643902_pt1 | contig 28768 bp, 29 predicted proteins | sample MGYA00242597_ERZ504763 | MGnify/ENA primary metagenome ERZ504763 (study PRJEB26092, sample SAMD00036359) | human gut metagenome | host: Homo sapiens | study: EMG produced TPA metagenomics assembly of...
ACCGGCTTTATTGATTTTTAAGTTCTGCTTGCAGCCTGTTTCTTCGGATAAGGAAAACGATGTGTACACTACTTTACCATTTTCTCTATCCATTTATCAAGTAGCAATGACGATAGAAGGCGGTGAACAAGAAGTCAACGTATCTTCAGGCGGCGCATGGCAATCAAGTATACATTGCGATTGGATGACGCTCTCACCTTCTTCCGGAGGGATAGGTATCACTAAGGTTCGAATCAAAGTCAAAAAAAACACTTCCGGTTTACCAAGAAATGGACGGATTGCAATCATCTCGGGAAAAGAAGAAAAAGGAATTACCGTTATGCAATCGTCTATAGAAGGAGAAGAAGATTATCTTCGTTTGTTGAATCTGACTATCGACGGAGTAACTACAGCTGTGGATTATGTGAACAATTCGTATTATCTACCTATAGATATGGATGCCGTACAACCTGCAAAGGTCAAAGTTGAGTTTGGCGGCATTGGAGTCGACTTTATCAAGATCGGAGATAAGAAAATTAAGTCGGGCGAGAATATAGCACTGAGCCTGAATCCCGGACAAAATATAGAAATGGAAGCAGGTAACAATACTATTGATAAAATTAGGTCTTGTCGATTGATTGTAACTGGTGTTCCCGTGATTGAGATCTCTGCTCCTGAAGGTATTGAGGATGAGAATAAACGCCCGTGTGACATAGTGCTGACTGATCCTAAACGGCGCACCAACAACTCTGTCTTACGATTTGAGAGCTATGCCGGTATCGAGTTTCGTGGAGCAGGAGCTTTACGTTATGCCAAGAAGTCTTTCAGTTTTAAATTGAAAACCGTCAAACGAATGAAAATCAAGACGCAAAGCTATTAGGTCTGCGAGAAGATCAATCATGGATACTGGATGCTATGTGGCTGGATTGTAGCAAAATGCGCAATCGTGTTTGTTTTGATCTTTGGAACGATTTCAACACTTTATATTATAGTAATACAGAACCCGAGGCTGTGAATGCTACACATGGCTATCCTGTAGAAATGATCTTGGACGGAGCTTACCATGGTTTGTATATTTTAAGCGATCGTATCGATCGTAAGCAGTTGAAAATGAAAAAAGAAAGGTGGTTATCTCTATAAGGGTAAAGAATGGACGGATGAATGTAAATTACAAGGAATCAATACTCCATATAGTAACTCCAAACAGGCATGGCAGGGATTTGAGTCCGATTATCCGGACGAGGTGGGTGAAATCGAATTTAAATATCTTTCCGATCTTATCCAGTTCTTCGCTGCAGCATCAAAAGAAGAATTTGCCGCCCAATATGAAGAGCGACTGGATGTTTCCTCTCTGATTGATTATTTTATCTTTATTAATCTGCTGTCAGCTTATGATAACACAGGACGAAATGTTTTTTGGGGTATATACAATGTAAATCTCACTTTATTACCCAAGTTCATTATTCAGCCCTGGGACTTGATGGTACACTGGGACGCACTTGGGATGCCATTAAGCTTGATCCCGAAAAAGGTCTTGGTTTTGACAACGGGCTAATACTCCGTAATGATGCCGGTTCCAAATACTTCCGCCCCTTTGAGAGAATTATGAACGAGAACCCGAACAATATCAAACGCCGGATATACGAACGCTTGATGGCGGTTAAAGATAATGTTCTCAGCCCGGCAAACCTGGCTTCTAAAGTAGATTACTATAAAAGACAGATTGTGGAATCAGGCGCATTGGAACGAGATCGCCAACGGTGGACAGGATATTCTATGTATGGATATGCTAATCCCGAAGAGGAAGCAGAATACATAAAGTCTTGGTATATTGCAAGACTGAAATATTTGGAAACAATTTTCAACAACTTCTAAAGCTTTATATTATGAAACAATTCGCACAGACCTATTATTTACTTCAATTCATAATTTGCTTAATTTGCCTGTCTATCTCCTGCGGAGAAGGAGGAAACGATAATTACTCGGAGACAAATGATGAAAGGAACAAGGAACCTGAAATAACAGTTTCTCCAATAACTAACTTGGAGGCAAAATCTACACAGATTGCTAATCAACTACTGATCACATGGCAAAATCCGAATACTCCTAATTTACTCGGTGTAGAACTTTCTTATTTGCAAAAGAATGGCGGTACACATAACGGGAAACAAATTATTCAAGGAGCAGCTGGGAAAACTGGAAACTATACATTACAATTGCCACAGTACGGAACATATGAGATTTCTGCCATAGCAATAGATAACTATGGTCATCGTTCGTCAGCAGTAACAGTAATTGCTACACCTGCTGAAACCACTGTCCCTTTTTCTTGGGCAACTCTTGCCGACAGTTGTACATATGTCTTAATAGAGCAATTCATGAATAAAAGTAAAGGTACATTTTGGAGTACACCCAAAGATATGTCGGACGAATCGACTTATATCTACTGGCAACAAGCGCATGCTATGGATGTAGTGATTTACTCTTATAAACGTATTAAAGACACAAATAAGCAATTGGCTGCTACTTACCGCACTTATTTTGAACGCTGGTATGCCAACCACGCTAACAATTACCACCGTAATCCATCAGATGAAACCGGCTTCCTAAATGACTTTACTGATGACATGTGCTGGATTTGCCTTACTCTGATACATCTCTCCGAAGCAACAGGTGACGAAAAAATTTGCGCAAACCGCTAAAATTGTATACGACAAATACATTATTACTCGAGCATGGACAGATGATAAAGGTACGGGACTTCCATGGAATACCACCCAAAACGACCGTAATGCTTGCACTAATTCTCCGGGTTGTCTGGTAGCTGCTAAACTCTATCAACGATATGAAGATGGAAATTATTTATCTGATGCAAAGAAGTTGTACGAGTATGTGGTCAATAATTCGTATAATGCCGATGGACGAGTGGAGGAACCACCTCTGACTTATACACAGGGAACATTTGGAGAAGCCTGTCGCCAACTATACCATATCACACAAGAAAGTAAATACATGGACAAAGCAAAACAAGTGATCAACTATGCCGCTACAAGCGATCGTTGCTTACGAAATGGTATTTTACGTGACGAAGGCAGCAGTATGGACCAAAGTATTTTTAAGTCTGTTTATATTCCATATGCAGTGAACCTTGCATTAGACGAGGCATCTAGTTCTATAGGCAAACATTTGATAACCTTTCTGAAAAATAATGCTGAAACTTTGCGCATGAATTTGAATCATGCGGCTTACCCAGCGATGTATTGCAATTATTGGTGGGGTGAAATGTGGAAATCCAGTGAACCAGCTTCAATGGGAGCACAAGTAAGCGGGGCTTCGCTAATGGAGGGGATAGCTAGGTTAGAATAATCTTGGTTGGTATTTTCAGGAATATCTCTTTAACTTTATAGAAATAGATTTTCTCTTAATGTGGAAAAATCTATTTCTATAAAGCATGAATGTTATATGAATAAGAAATATTTCTATAAATATGCAATTAGTAAACAGCAGCAAATTCAAAAAGAATCTAACCATTTATTTCAAGTAGCACTTTTATTTTTCTTCCTCAAAAATCTTATCTTCAAAATTACAACTCCATTAGGCTACTGCTATAAGTGTCTCTTAAACATTCTATTTAAATTAATGAAACAATTCAATTACTTACTTTCCCTTATTGTCATTATTAAAAATGTTATTGTCAGCATTACACTCATTTGTAAAATTATACTTAAATACATCTAGTCTGAACTATAACTAAATTACTCCTCTATTTTCTTGATAAAAAAATAATTGAAAGCATAAGGAAAATCTTCTTTTTACAACACAAATACAACATCGATCGATGTAATATGCTTGTTTATAGAAGATTAGATCAAGGGTGTACGGTTTGGACAGGACCCGGAGAACCAATTATGCACTGATGACTTCGCCGGTCATTGGGCTCATAATGCCAATCTTTCAGTAAAAGCGATCATGGGTGTAGCCGGATATAGCGAAATGGCGCATATGCTTGGTTTATATGATGTTGCAGAGAAATATGCAGGTATAGCCAAGAAAATGGCGGTGAAATGGGAAGAAATGGCAAATGAAGGTGATCATTACCGCCTTGCTTTCGACCGTGAGAATACCTGGAGTCAGAAATATAATATGATTTGGGACAAAATGTGGAATTTGAATTTATTCCCAAATAATGTAATCGACAAAGAAATTAACTATTATTTGACGAAACAGAATCCTTACGGATTGCCATTGGACTCCCGCAAAGAGTATACAAAGTCTGACTGGATTATGTGGACAGCTGCTATGTCTTCAGATTTAGAAACTTTCAAGAAATTCATAGATCCACTCTATAAATATATCAATGAAACTACTTCGCGGGTACCTATCAGTGATTGGCATCACACAGACAGTGGTGAATGGGTTGGGTTTAAAGCGCGTTCGGTTATTGGAGGATACTGGATGCAAGTGTTAATGGACAAAACTCGATGAAATGTTTAATTAACTATACATTTATTATTAACTAGAATGAAAAACATGAAATGTAAATGAAAAAAGTATTGAAGGAATGGCGGTGGATATTGCTGGCATTATTCACGATTTGCATTTGTAGTTGTAAGGACGATGACAATGTAGAGACTGGAGCCTTTGATCCATCAAAACCTGTAGCAATTTCTGATTTTACTCCGAAAGAAGGAGGAGCCTATCAGAAACTATTGATTTATGGTGAAAATTTCGGAACAGATGTTTCGAAGGTAAAAGTGAAGATTGGTGGCAAAGATGCTATTGTTATTAATGTAAAAAGTACTTATGTTTACTGTTTTGTTCCTTCAGGAGCTTTTAGTGGTGAAATTGAAATCACTGTAGGAGAAGGAGAGAATGCAGTAACAACGACTGCGAGTACTACTTTTAGCTATGAGAAAAAGATGGTTGTAGGTACGCTTTGTGGCTATCGCAATAATCGTGATGATCAAGGTTGGAGAGACGGACCGTTTGATGGACCGGAAGGTGTCAAATGCTGTGGCTTTAGCGATAACGGACGATTAGCTTTTGATCCGTTGAATAAGGATCATTTGTATATTTGTTACGATGGACATAAAGCTATACAGTTGATCGATTTAAAAAATCGTATGCTTTCTTCTCCTTTGAATATCAATACTATACCTACTAATCGTATACGAAGCATTGCTTTCAATAAGAAGATAGAAGGATATGCTGATGAGGCAGAATATATGATTGTAGCTATTGATTATGATGGTAAGGGAGATGAAAGTCCTAGTGTATATATTATTAAACGTAATGCGGATGGTACATTCATGATAGATCTGATATACAATTGATAGCTGCTTACAAACAATGTAATGGAGCTACTATTCATCCAATCAACGGAGAATTGTATTTTAATAGTTATGAAAAGGGACAAGTATTTCGTTTAGACTTGGTTGATTACTTTAAAACTATTAAGAATGGTGGAAGTTGGGATCCTATAGTAAAGAACAATCCTAATACTTTTAAGCAGTTATTCACTATTGCTGACCCAAGTTGGGAATTTCAGATTTTCATTCATCCTACTGGAAAGTATGCTTATTTTGGTGTGATTAACAATCATTATTTCATGCGTTCCGACTATGACGAGATAAAAAAGGAATTTATTACCCCGTATAATTTTGTCGGGGGATATAACAGTCAGGTTATAGGGATGATGTAGGAACTGAGGCACGTATGAATAATCCTTGTCAAGGAGTATTTGTGAAAAATCCGGATTATACTGGTGAAGAAGAGTATGATTTCTATTTTGTAGATCGATTAAACTTCTGTGTACGTAAAGTAACTCCAGAAGGTATCGTATCGACCTATGCGGGACGAGGAGCGTCAACTTCCTTAGCTGACGGAAACCAATGGGGAACTGATGATGGTGACCTACGAGAAGTGGCTCGTTTCCGTGATGTAAGTGGACTTGTTTATGATGATGTGAAAGAGATGTTTTATGTACATGATCAGGTGGGACATACTATTCGCACTATTTCAATGGAGCAAGAAGAGAATGTAGCCGGTGACGAGAATATACCGGAAGATGAATCAACAGTGGAATCTAACGAATAAACACATTTATCAGATTATGAAAAAATATTTAGCCATTTTTTTGTTGATGCTGGTTGTCCCATTGACGATTTCTGCACAACAAACAATTACCGTGACTGGTACGGTTACCGACACACAAGATGAGCCGATGATTGGTGTTAATATCACTGTAAAGGATGTAGCAGGTTTGGGAACCATTACGGATATCAATGGTAATTTTTCTATAAAGATGGAACCTTATCATCGACTAGTCTTCTCATACATCGGATATGATGATGTGGAAGTACTTGTAAAAGAACAGCATACTGTTAATGTAAAGATGAAAGAATCAGAGGCTAGTGTACTGGATGAGGTTGTGGTAACTGGTATGGGGGCACAGAAAAAACTGACAGTGACGGGAGCTGTAACCAATGTGAATGTGGGAGATTTAAAAACGTTTCCCTACTTCCAATATGTCTAACGCTTTGGCCGGTAATGTTCCGGGTATTATTGCCCGACAAACTTCCGGACAACCGGGAAAAAGTACTTCTGAGTTTTGGATACGTGGTATTTCTACTTTTGGAGCTAGTTCAAGTGCTTATATTCTGGTGGATGGCTTTGAACGTAGCAGTTTGGATGAACTTAACATTGAAGACATCGAATCATTCACAGTATTGAAAGATGCGTCAGCTACTGCTATTTATGGTTCTAAAGGTGCAAATGGTGTAGTATTGATTACAACAAAACGTGGTAAAGCTGGAAAAATCAATATTGATGCCAAGGTAGAAACTTCTTATAATACGCGTACTATCACTCCGGAATTTGTAGACGGTCTTTCGTATGCCAGTCTGATGAACGAAGCATTAGTGACTCGCAATTTAGGAATGGCCTATCAACCGGAAGAATTAGAGTTATTTCGTACACAAATGGATCCGGATTTCTATCCGAATGTGGACTGGATGGATTTGATCCTAAAAAACGGAGCATGGAGTTATCGCGCTAACTTGAACATGAATGGTGGTGGTAACACTGCTCGTTATTTTGTTTCTGCAAGTTATACGGAAGATCAAGGTATGTATAACACAGACCAAACGTTACGTGATGATTACGATACAAATGCCAACTATAAAAAGTGGAATTATCGTATGAATGTTGATATAGATATCACCAAATCGACTTATTGAAACTAGGTATAGCAGGTTCATTAGCCAAACGTAATAGTCCAGGACTGGCTGATAACGAGATGTTATGGGGCATGCTTTTCGGATACAATCCTATTGCAACGCCTGTATACTATTCCAATGGATATGCGCCTATTTCCCACCGGGATAACGTAAACAAACTTAATCCCTGGGTTGCATCTACGCAAACTGGATACAATGAAGATTGGCAGAATAATGTACAAACTAATGTTACATTAGAACAAAATTTTGATTTCATTACCAAGGGATTGAAGTTTGTAGGACGTTTTGGCTATGATACAGACAACAGTAACTGGATTAATCGTCATCGTCAACCAGATTTGTATAAAGCGAACGGACGTAGACAAGAAACGGGAGAGATTATTTATGAGAAAATGTTCTCCGCATATGACATGACACAATCAAGTGGTAGCTCTGGCAAACGTCGTGAATTCCTTGATTTACTGTTAAGCTGGGAACGTGCTTTCGGAAATCATCATGGAGGAGTTACTTTCCGTTACACACAAGATAGTGAGAAGCGGACAGTAGACATTGGTACGGATATTAAGAATGGAGTATCAAAACGTAATCAAGGGTTAGCAGGACGATTTACTTATAACTGGAACTATCGTTACTTTGTTGATTTTAATTTTGGTTATACCGGATCGGAAAATTTTGCACCAGGAAATCAATTCGGTTTCTTCCCGGCTTTTTCTCTTGCATGGAACGTTGCCGAAGAGTCATTTGTTAAGAATAACTTGAAGTGGATGAATATGTTTAAAATACGTTATTCTCATGGTAAGGTAGGTAATGATAATATTGGGGATAACAACCGTTTCCCATACTTATATACTATAGCCACTACAGGATATAACAGCGAAGGCAAGCCTAATTATGTATATAACTGGGGATTGGTGATTATGGAAAATCATTCATAGGAACTCATTACACACAGATGGCTTCTAATGGCATTACTTGGGAAGTTGCGACTAAGGATGACCTGGGGATTGATCTTTCTTTGTTTAATGACAATTTACAGCGACAGTTGACTATTTCCACGAAAAACGTACAGGTATTTTTTTAACACGTGAGTTCTTGCCTGACATTACAGGTCTTGAGAGCAAACCTAAAGCGAATGTAGGTGAAGTGAAATCTCAAGGTTTCGATGGCAATTTTGCTCTTAAGCAGAAACTGGGTGAGGTGGATATGACTATTCGTGGGAATATAACTTATAGTAAGAATGAAGTGCTCGAAAAGGATGAAGAGAATCAAGTCTATTCTTATTTATATCAAAAAGGGTATCGTGTAGATCAAGTTAAAGGATTGATAGCTGAAGGATTGTTTGCTGATTACGATGATATTCGTACCAGCCCGAAACAAGAGTTTGGTACAGTGCAGCCTGGAGATATCAAATATAAAGATGTAAATGGTGATGGTGTTGTAAACGATAATGATAAAGTTGCTATTGGCGCTACTACCACTCCAAACTTAGTATATGGTATAGGGGCATCTTTCGCATGGAAAGGAATTGATGTAAATGTTCACTTCCAAGGTGCCGGTAAATCCACTTTCCCTATTTATGGTAAGTGTGTATATGCATTCAGCGAAAGTGACTGGGGAAATATCTTTAAAGATATGATAAGTGATCGTTGGGTAGATTCAGAGACTGCTGCCAAACTGGGATTGCATGCTAATGAGAACCCCAATGCAACATATCCGCGTTTAACTTATGGGGAAAATAAAAACAACCAACAAACCTCTACTTATTGGATGCGTGATGGTCGATATATTCGTTTGAAGAATCTGGATATCGGTTATACTTTGCCAAAAAGCATAGTCAATAAACTGCACTTCAATAATATTCGTATCTATATTGCAGGATCAAACCTGATTACATGGTCTAAGTTCAAAACATGGGACCCGGAAACTGGCAATCCGCGGGGTGAAGCTATCCGCTAACAAAATCAGTTACTATGGGTTTATCTGTTAACTTATAAAAATACTAAGAGATTATGATAAAGAAGATTTATATATTATTATTAACCGTATTAGGGATGGGAGTAATTTCTTCTTGCTCTGATTACCTGAATTCGGAGAAATATTTTAAGGATCGTCTGACACTGGAGAAAACTTTCGAAAGTAAGGATCATGTGGAAGAATGGTTAGCTTATGCTTTTCATTTATAAAAAATGAAACTATGAGGTGACGACTAAAGGACCAAGTGAGAATTCGTTTTGTTTTTCAGACGATATGTATTATGGTGACCGCGATAAGACAATCGATGCAACAAAGAATGAATTGTCATATAATATGTTCAAGTTAGGAGAATATGATGAGAATACTTATAATGTTGGGGCATGGGGGGCATGTTATAAAGGAATTTTCCAAGCATCAGTATTTATCCATAATGTTGACCGGTGTCAAGAGATGGCTGATTGGGAAATACTAGATTATAAGGGCAGGCTCGTTTTGTTCGTGCTTACTATTACTGGTTGCTCTTACGTCGTTATGGTCCAGTGCCTATTATGCCGGACGAAGGAGTGGATTATACTCAAAGTTATGATCAAATAGCTACTCCACGTAGCTCATACGAAGAAGTGGCACAATATATCAGTGACGAAATGGTACAGGCTACTAAAGAGTTACAATATGATCGTCGTACTGATAATTATGCTATAGGCCGACCTACTCGTGGAGCTGCATTGGCAGTTCGTGCTTATGCACTGATTTTTGCAGCTAGTCCGTTTGCTAATGGAAATAATGATGAATATGCGCAGCAATTGGTAGATGATGAAGGGCGTCGTTTGCTTTCTTCCGAATATAGTGAAGAAATGGGCAAAAGCTGCTGCCGCTTGCCGTGATGTCATCGATTTAGATGTTTATGAGTTGAATATTGTAAATAAATCCACATCTGATAATGGACCTTCTGAACGTCCGACTGTTACTCCACCGGCTGATGGCGAGTTTTCCAATCAACCTGGCCAAAAGGATGGACAAATATTGACCCGCTCAGATCATATCGTACTATCTTTGATGGTACTATATTACCTGCAAACAATAAAGAACTGATATTTACACGCGGGGCAACAAATATAGATATGTTGGTACTTCATCAGATGCCCAAAGATGATGGCGGCTGGAACTGTCATGGTATGACACAGAAAATGCTGGATGCATATTATATGAATAATGGTAGTAATGAGCCGGGTATGAACTCTATGTATCAAGGAGTAGCTAATTATCAAGGTATTGTAGATACTCGTGAACGTAGAACCGGATTTACTGATTTGCAAGACTTGAAGGATAATAAATATCCGGAATTAGGTTGGAAATATGATCCGAAGAAAGGAGATAACGATCAGCCAAAACTGGGATGAATGTTTCTTTGCAATATGTAGAACGCGAACCACGATTCTATGCTTCTGTTGCTTATAATGCTGTACCTGGTATTATTTGAGCCAGACTGAAAGCAAACCTGCCGATGTAAATCAACAAGTTTGGTACTACTTTGGAAGTTCCGATGGTTATCGTAATGACGGTTTCTACTTGCGTACAGGTATAGGAATCAAAAAGTTTGTTCATCCAAACGACTATCCAGGCAATTATGTTGCGAAAGCTGAAACAGCAATTCGCTATGCGGATATTCTACTGCTTTATGCTGAAGCATTGAATGAGTTGACTGGAACATACAATATACCTTCTTGGAATGAGGCGACAACCTACACTATCAGCCGTGATAAAGAACAAATGGAAAGAGGTATTCATCCGGTACGTATTCGTGCCGGGTTGCCTGACTATCCAGACGAATTTTATCTGCAGAGTGGGGTTGATGATATGCGTAAAGCATTAAACGTGAACGTATGATAGAGTTAATGGGCGAAGGAAAACGTTACTTTGACATTCGCCGTTGGAAAGATGCGCCAGTAGAAGAATCTCTGCAAATATACGGTTGTAATGTCTTTGTTGGTGAAGCTAAGAGAGACGAATTCCATTCGGCAATTCCTGTTTACAATCTCCCGTCTACTTTCTCGGAAAAGCTATGGTTATGGCCTATCAAACATAGTGAGTTGAAACGTAATTCACGTTTAACACAGAACCCAGGATGGACAATGTATGATTAATTCTAAACATAAAGACTTATATATGAAGAAAATATATACTTTGGCAGCTTTGGCTGCAATGACAATGTTGGGAACTTCCTGCAATTCGGAATGGGAAGATGAACAATATGAGCACTACATTTCTTTCAGTTCACAACTGGATAGTAAGGGAGTGACGAATATATATGTACCTTATAGCCGCCATGATGCAGAAGGAAATTATGCAGAAGGAGGAGAAGGGAGGTCCAATTATCAGTTACCGATACTTGTTAGTGGTTCTACCGATAATCCAAGTAATGTCACTGTACACGTAGCACATGATGCTGATACATTGAATATTTTGAATTACGCTCGTTACGCTACACGTACAGAACTATATTATGAGGATATGGGAGCAGAAGGATTGGCATACGCTTCATATCCAGAATCTCTACAGATAAAAGCAGGAGAAAATAAAGGTTTACTGGATCTTAAATTTGATTTTCGCAACATTGATATGTCAGAATGGGTACTTCCATTGCAGATTGTAGACGACGCGTCTTACAACTACGTAGCTCATCCACGTAAAGACTATGCTAAGGCGATATTGAGAATCTTCCCATTTAATGATTACTCTGGCGATTATTCTGGTACAGGAATAACCAACAAGGTGGTGACGGGATATGATGGAGATGGTAAACCGATAGAAACAGCAGAATCTATCACAAAATCGTCAATAAGAGGGTATGTGATAGATGAACAGACTATTTTTACGTATGCAGGAATAGTAGATGAGGATTATACAGACCGTAGAAGTATAAAATCAAATTTGCTTTTAATGGTGAGACGAATGGTTCGGTTACTATTTCCTGTGATAATGCAGAAGAGATTGGATTTGAATTAAACAAGGACGTGACTCCTTCATTTCGTATTTCTTCATCAATGGATGACGCGAAGCCTTATCTGGAACACCGTTATGTAATAATTAATAATGTTGATTATTATTTCAATTATATACCAGTGGAAGGTACCATCATTCGCTATCATGTAAAAGGTACATTGACATTATCACGTGATATCAATACTCAGATTCCAGACGAAGATCAAGCAATTGAATGGTAGTTTCTATTAATCGCTAATCTAATGATTCAAGAAGAGGGTGAAGTTCAAGTTATTGAATTCACCCTCTTCTCTTATTTTGAAAAGTTATTTTAGGACTGATTGTGTGCCGTTTATTGTCAAATATCCTAAAGCATACTATTTCGTTTCTGCAACTGTAGAATACGTCACGCTCCCTAGCTTCCCGTCATTACTCAGTGTCTCAGCTTGAATAATCAATGGCGTGGAATACTGATTATTGTAACATTCGATCACTGCCTTTCCATTTTCATCCGTCTGCACAGTCGGATTCCAGTAAAGAGTTCGTCTTTTGTCTGCTTTATCCATGTATAATTCTTTATCTATATAAGCAGGAGAATAATACTCCAATGCCGGTGTATATCCCTGCATAACAGTCTGCCGGGTACCAAGAGCCGCAGTCTCGTGTTTATTCAGAACATCATGTCTGGGCAATGGAATGAGGTAGAAAATACTATATTTGTCCAGTTCCGATACATCTACATCATTGGAATTAGACATTTTGGTATTCTGGATAATTTCATCATCTACTCCTCCTGTGCCTTTACTGATGATAATAGAAGCCAAACCGTCTATTTCAGTCAGCATCATGTTTACTTCTGTTGACGATAGAATTTTGTTATCCATAATATAACAGATCGGTTTCTGGCGGTAAGTACAGTTATCATTGGAACGGTCCCAGTAAAGAGTGGATTTAATTTTCCATCACCTCCGGGATAGTGGTGACAACTTTGCCATTGTCGCGAAGCTGATCGACAGCCTGGCGTATATCATAGTAGGCATCAATACTTTGCTCATTAATTTTAGTCGCCATATTCGTACTTTGACTGCGCCGCTTACTTTTGATTTCAACTTCGTCCAAAAGATAAAGCCCGTCTACCCGACGGATGGAATCCATATATAAAGAGTCGAATTTTTCAGCTTCCTGTTGCCAGTGGGCAATGTTGCTCCACTCCGGGTGCAACTCTCTGTAACCGTATGCACGCGTAGCAGGCGAGAAATGTCGGTCGATGAGAATAGAAGCGTCCTTATTTCGTTCTTTTCCCACTTTGCGAGTCTGGATCACAGCTTCCATTGATCCCTCGAAATCTTCCAGCGGAATGCTGAAATGTCCGTTCTCATCCGTAACGGTCTGACCGGTAATAATCTCTGCATCTCTCTTCACCATTACGCTGAGAGCTATATCCTTCAGCTTGTTTTTGAGAATCGTAGATTTGACTTGTCCATAAAGTACCAGTTGGCTTTCTGGCAACTGAAGTGGGGTGAATGGCTGATACCGATCTGTTGTGTCATATCATATTTACGCCATCCGTGTACCATTAACAGTATATCCAGTTCCTTCTGTTTCCGGAGAGAACTCTCTGTGAAGTAGTAGCCGGGTTGATGAATGTAGCCTTTCAAGTCCGATGTAAGTAGAAGGTCGGTGAAGATATTGTTATCATATTCCATATAATCAGAGCGGACGGCGTCACGGATACTGACTGATAATTTGCCGGGTATCGGTTCTCCTATGGCGTTGTTCAACTGCAGTTCGCAGCGGATGGGAGCATAAGGAGCGTAAATCTCTTTTTAAACCTTTGGGCGAGATTTGTAAAGGAGCCCGTGGAGAAGCAAAGATAAAGCGGTCGCATAAAGTATTTCCGGCACGATTGAGCAGACTGATTTGTAAGACTCCTGCCGGTAACTTGCGCGACAATACTGTAAATTGCTGAGGCTTATTTGCCTGACAGTGGATAAGCTGATAGGCATGGGGACGTCCCTGATGGCTTATAAAAACGGCTAATGTACCTGCGGGGTCGCTGCATTACATGATACCGTCACAGAAATAGCCCCTGCATTATTGCCTACTTTCAGAATATACCCGCTTGGCAGTGCTTTAGGGAGGGTAAATTCATACTGTTTTCCTTGAAAGTTTACTTTAGCGATTGCCGGCAGAGCAGAAGGCGTATACTCAAAGCTCCCAATTCCATCGTGTAAAGTTTCAAAAGACGTGATTTCTTGCCCTTCTTTGGTATAAAGTGTGCCTGATAATTGAATATTTCCTTCATTTTTGCTTTCTGCTTTGAAAGCAACCTGCGAAGTTATCCCTTCGACTAACTGTCCTCCTTCCGGAAAGAAACGCAGACTCAGCTTCTCTCTTGTTTCTTCCGGCCTTTTCTCCATAGACGGACTCAACTCATAGGTGCTGATACTACGCTCCAACTGGTCGCTATGAGAAAGCTGATAGACAGGGAAAGTACGTGAAAAGTACTGCGGATCACTGAATGCAAGCATCCAGCGGGTGTAAGCACGTACTTCGTAATAACCGGATAGCATTGACTGGGGGAGTACAAACTGCCCGTTGCCTTCTCCTTGTGATAGTTTAATGATCTGTTTATCAGTAACGTGCCCTGCCTGATCTACCAGTTCCACATACAAAGGACGGCTGATTGAACTGAAAACTTGTTTTTCGGCAAGAGTGACATATGCTTTGAACCATATCGTGTCGCCCACATAATAGCTTGTATTATCAAAATGCAGATATGCTTTTTCACGCGGATAGTTATCGGCAAAAGTTTGAGCTTGATTCATGTACTGTTCGAATATCACTTTAGCGGGTGGATTTTCTCCACGTGCAGATATTGCTAAAAGTCCGCATACTGAGAGTAAAAATAATAACGGTTTGTTTTTCATATTAGTGCTGTCTATTTTTAGTTGTCTATTTTATTGTATGATTTTTATGTTCAGCACTTTCTCTGTGCTATTTTAGTATCATGTGAACTACTACAAAGATAGCGGTTTCGATGAATAAAGAAGGAAAAAAAACGTTCAATCTAAGAAAGAAACTGTTCATTACTCTATAAATACTAATCGGATTGCTGTTTCATGTTGATAATTCTTTTTATCAAAATTCGTTTGTACTGAATGAGAAAGGCTGCCTTATTTTTATTGTTGAATAGATTTTATCATTTTTTGAATAGAAAATGTTCGTGTTTCTATTGTTTTTTGTCGTTCTTTGTGTATCACATTAAACAAAATCTAATCAATGATAATAAATAGAATTATGAGAACACTTATTATTTTGCTTTTATGCACGAACACGAGTTTTGCGATAGCTCAGATTTCTCCCAAAGCAGTTGAGAAGAATAACCAATCTGTGAAAACTGCGGGTTTCTTTAATGATTCCGATTCTTTAAATAAGGCTATTCATCTTTCAGATGAGGCGATAGCTTTGGAGCCTTCATACAAACTGGCATATGCAAATAAGATTAAATACTTAATGGCGTTGGGACAGAAGGAGAAAGCACTGCAAACCATGTTGCAAATGGAGAAATTCTCTCCGGATGATCCTTACTATATTTTAGGTAAGGGAATGATGCTGGAAGAGAATGCTAAAAAGAGCCTGGCTATGGATGCTTACAAACAAGCTGCCTCTCTTTTCAAAAAACGCTTGAAGGAGAAACCAACTGAAGCAGACCTGATGAATTATGTATTCGTACTCTTTTGAGGGATAACAAAAATTATTCTTTGGATGAAATCGAAAAGGAGTATCCCCAAATCTTCAGTCCAGCAATAAGACAACACACGAAAAAGTTGATAGATGAACTTAGCAATAAAAGAGAGGATGTAATTCATGAGATGCTAGGTGGTAAATGAAAACATAGGGATTGCGGGTGGTTTACTTCATTCCTATTTTGTTGATGGAGCTATTCTGAATGATTCTTGCACGCTGTTTGTTCCGGATGGTGTTTCTCCGTCAGAATATCGTCAGTCTGATGCTTATCAACAAGCATCCAAGAATCAGCAGGAGCATGGTGGCTCTCTTAGCCTTGTTGCCGATTCACTACAATATGCGTATATGAAAGCTCAGGTTGAGTATATAATATTGCCGTTTAAGAAACGGTTGGATGGCTTCACATATTGGCAAAGAGAATTGGAACCGGCCATTCATCCGGCCTTGAAAGCGTATGTCAAAGCGGAAAATGCGACAGGAGGAGTTTCTTCGGTTATGATATTTTGGGAAATTGCCAGGAACACGGATCATTTTTGCAGTGATTTTAAAACAGATCGTGATGTGCGAATGTTCCTGACGCTTTATTTCTGGAAATATTTGTGTTATTTTGCAAATATAGATTTTTATACCGGTCAGGATAAAACTGAAGAGATTCTGAAGGGGGGAGGCTGATTAGTTTGGAAATCTGATTATTAGTTTAAAACAAGAACCATTAATGTTATGAAATTGAGAATTGTACATTTGTTATTATTGCAGTCCGTAATGCTTCTTCTTTCCTGTTCCAATCAGAGCCGGAAGAATATGGATACATCGGCAGAACCAGCTGACGTACAGGCGAATGTGTCGGACAGTAGTAGAATTGAACAAGAAGCCATCGGCATGATTGAAGACTTTTATGAGGCTTATGCTGCCAGTTTCATGTCCACCGGTAAAGAAGCTCTCGCACTTGGGGATTCAATTAAGCAAAAGTTTCTGACCAAAGAGCTGATAGAGAAAGTTGATAGGCTGATAGAGGCGACAGATGCCGATCCGATCATTCGTGCGCAAGATTTAGGTGAAAATGACATGAAAACATTGTCGGTGAAACATCTGAATGATAATTGGTATGAGGTTAACTATACTTCGGCTAAAGGCAGCCAGTATGAACGTGCCGTGAGTATCCCGGTCAGAGTGGTTAACGTTGACGGACAATATCTGATTGATGATATAACTCCGGAAACTGATCAGTATCATTAAATGATATGAAAAAAGACAAACAGCATCTTTTACGCTAGGCAAAAGGGCTGTTTGTCTATATTCAACGAGGAAAAGAGTATTCGTTTTATTTCTGTTCTTTGACTTTTTCCATCAGTAGCTTCATGTAGTAGCCACCTACTACGGAACGTGCCTTGAAATTCATCATCTTTCCTGTATTCGTATCATGCCAGTCGCTGATAGGCACACGGGAAGTTGTTTCGTTCGCATAAGTATAGATCGGGTCGATGAACTTTTGGAACGTAGCATCGTCTGGAGACATACAGGCACTCCATAGTACCCAGTCGGATTTGGTATATTGTGCGCGGGAGTCCAATAGCAAACCATATTTATTTTGCTTGGTCAGATAGAAAGGAATTTCCGTATCAAATACTTTCTGCGGGAAAATGTTCATGTTAAACACTTTGTCCCATATCAGATTGTATTTCTGACTCCACGTTCCCGGTTTGTCAAATGCCAGTTTGTAGTGATCGTCGTCAAATGCCATCTTCTCCCATTCTATCGCCAGTCTTTTGGCGGTTTCGATGTATTTGTTCGCAGTTGTTTCTTTGCCCAGCTACGTGCCATTTCTCCGTATCCGGCGATTGCATGATCGCTTTGGCGGAAAGATTGGCATTGTGTGCCAGATGTCCGGCAAGTCATCTGTACAAGTTGGTTTTCAGGGTCCAGACCGTTCTCAATCAGATAGTTTGCCCATGTTGATAATGTTTCCCAGTATTTGGAAGCATAGTTGGCATTGCTTCCATCATAGAGATGGCTGTAGTTACCAGAATCATGTTTCCGGCTTCTTCGATAGGCATATCTTCACCATAAAGTTGCCCGTTGGCTATTGGATAAGTTCCTAAGTCATGAGCGGGGTAAGGCTTGTTCCAGCGTCCGCTTTCGCTGTAGTAGAAGATAGAGTTGAGCATTCCCTTCATCAGTTCCGTATTGTAAATAAGGTATAGTGGAGCGGATGGATAAGTTAGGTCTACTGTGTTGATACAGCCGTTACTATGGTTCTCTTTGGATAAGAAAAGCAGGTTGCCTTCCTTGTCGGTAAGGAGTTTATGGGCGGTAATGGAGTGGCGGTAAGTCAATGCGAGTAGTTCGGCATATTTCCTGCCTCCGGCTTTTTCTGCATCAGCCATCAGTTGTTGGTCGAAGGCACGGCAACGTTTCATCAATGAGGGATAAGAAGCCTGCGCACGTTCGAAAGCATCAAAGATGCTGACTTGACCGTTGTGTTTCCAGTATGCCATGCGGCGTTCGTAGAAATATTCGATCGAGTAGATATCGTCGTAGCCTAACATCACATATCCGCTTTTCCCTTGATTGTCTACCTTGCCTAAGTTTTCGGTATAAGCCATGGCGGGCATATCGCTTTCGCTGCGGGTGATGAAATCCTGGGAGTTTGGCAATAGTTTGCCGTTGGTGATGAAGGCTTGCTTCATGTCATAGTAGTTACCTATGCTTAAGTCCTTGTTGGGTGCGCTGTTGCTTCCCAGATAAGCATATCCCCAGTCGATGCGTACACCGTCTCCTTTACGTTTTACGTAAGGCTGGTCGATGGTACCTGCCTTGAGGTAATCCATTCCGTTTTTGCTGATCTTTTCTGAGATGGTTGGTTGTGACGGTTCGTGTACGGCAAGTTGCGGGGTTGTTTCGATATACACTTGCACATCATGTTGTTTCTTGTCGAGTGAACGTACCGATAGGAGATGTAGTTGATAGGGTCGAGATAAGATCAAGATCTTCCATCAGCAGAGGTGCTGTGAATACGAGATCCAGTTCTACCGGACCGCAGGTGAATGTATAGTAGGTCTGTGTCGGTAATACATCGACAGACTTCTGGATAGCAGCTTCCTTGAAGTTGCTGAGCTGTTTGTTCTCACGGAACAGGCCGAAATCAACGTATGCTCCGCCGGTTGTGTTGTGACAGTGTGCTGCAATAATGTTTGTTCCTTTACGGAGCTTGGCTTTAGCTGATGCGGATAGTTCGATGGTAACATCGTCATTCCAGGAATAATCGGTTGCCACCAGTTTTTCTCCGTTCAGATAGAGCTCGAATACATCGTCGTGTGAATAACGTAAGTAGATAATGTCGTTTGTCAGGTCTTGATTGAGGTTGAAACTACGGCGTACCCAGATGTCTTCGGTGTTCCACTCTGTGCCGATGCGTTTCATGTCTTTGGTGCCGAAAGCGGCTTTGCCCTTGGTCCATCCGGAATCATCGAACTGGGGCTGTATCCAGTTGGCCGCCGGTTGGCTCATGGTGAACTTTGCTTCCCAACGTTCGGTGTTTGTCATCGGAAGGATTGTTTCGAGGTTTAGCTTGTCCTTGCCCATGAAACGATATACTTTCCCGTCCACCCGGAGCGCTCCCAGTAAGGATGGGTGGCGGCTGTCCAGTGTTCGGTGTTCCCTTCGTTCAGTTCGTTGTAGGGAGACCAGATAGCAAGATAAGTGTCGGAAGTGATCAGAGGTACGGACGGTGCACGCAAAGCGATATCCTGACTCGTTTTAAACAGGTCAGTTGCCTGCACATTGCATGCGAGGCAAACTGACATGATTGTAGAGAATAGTTTATTCATTAATATGAAACTTTTATTTATTTAGCGAGTTACAAATTTTTCTGGTTGATGGCTTTGATTTTAGGCTCGTCTACTTTAATAACTTCCGGTCGTAAGTAACCAGACCGTTCACTTCTTCTTCCACATCTGTGATTTGTGTGTATACGGCAGCCGAGAAGCCTTTCTCGATCAGTTCCAATAAATGGTCTGCATATTTTATGTATTCATTAGTCACTTCTTCCGGCGTGTTGAACTTCACGTAGCCCAGTTCTTGTCTGCCAGCCACAGATGTCCTTTCAGTGCCATACCTATACCGCCATATTCGCCCAGTACGGTAGCGCGTATCGGATCGTAGAGATAGAGGTTCGGTCCGGGATAGTTATGAAGGTCGAGAATATCTCCGCACGTGTAGTGGTTACCTCCACTGGCAGGGTTTACCAGACGGCTGGGGTCGTATTCTTTCGTCCATTTAGTGATTTCAGGAGTCTTGAATTGTCCCCATGCTTCGTTGAAAGGTACCCATACGCGATGCTCGGATAAGAATACAGGTAGTCGATAATTTCTTTCCATTCTTTGCGATAGTTAGCTTCTGATGCTGCGGAGCGGATGGCGTCTGCGCCGTCATAGTACTTGTGCATCTGCCATTCGGCAGGACCGCGACCTCCGTTCGGCATATCTTGCCATACGATCAGTCCGAGTTGGTCGCAATAAGTATACCAGCGTGCCGGTTCTACTTTTACGTGCTTGCGCACCATGTTGTAGCCGAAATCTTTGATCTTCTTCAAGTCATATACCAATGCTTCGTCTGTTGGCGCTGTGTATAAGCCGTCCGGCCACCAACCCTGGTCGAGCGGACCAAACTGGAAATAGTCTTTGTTGTTGAGTTGCAGGCGTGTAATACCATTCTTGTCTTTATGAGTTGAGAATTTGCGGAGAGCGGTGTAACTCTTCACTTGGTCTACAGCTTTGCCGTCTTTATAAAGAGTGACTTCCATATTATAAAGTGAAGGAGACTCGGGTGTCCATAATTTAACGTCTTCCGGCATTGTTAATTCTACCGGTACGCCATTGAGCGCTGCTCCTTTGGCTACGAGGTTTTTGCCGTCGAATACTTTCACTTCCACTTTGTCTGGAGAGCATACGTTGGTGGCTACTTCCACTTTGACAGTCTTCTTGTCGATATCCGGAGTTGTTTTCAGTTGGGCGATATGCTGGGCAGCTACCGGTTCCAGCCATACAGTCTGCCAGATACCTGTGACTGGTGTATACCAGATTCCTTCCGGTCTTTCTACTTGTTTTCCTCTCGGCTGTTCGCCACGGTCAGAGGTCCCACACTTTCACAACCAACTGGTTATTGCCTTTATTCAATGCGGAAGTAATATCAAAGTAGAATGGAGTGAAGCCTCCTGTATGTTGTCCTACTTTTACGTCATTTACCCATACATCGGCTTTCCAGTCCACAGCTCCGAAGTGCAGTAATATTTGTTTGCCTTTCCATGCTGACGGTACATCAAAAGTACGCTGATACCATAATTCCTGATGCTCGTTAATGGTTTTACCTACTCCTGACAGGGAAGATTCGACTGCAAAAGGTACTAAAATCTCTCCTTGGTAATTGTTTGGTGCCGGTTCTCCTTTTTTAGTAATCGCATAATTCCAGCTACCATTCAGATTCTTCCAATCCTGGCGTTCCATAATGGGGCGTGGGTATTCCGGTAATACGTTTTTAGGATTCAACTGCTCACCCCACGGAGTCTTTATCTTATCACCGGCGGGCTTCCATTGAGCGAATGTCGGGCTACAAAGAGCCAATGCGAATAGCACTGCTAGAAAATTCTTTTTCATGGTAATTATCTTTATATGTATTAAATAGAAGAATTAATATTCATAAAAGGAATATTGCAAAGAAAAGCTAATCAGAGAAGAATAAAGGAAATTTGCTGTTCAATAAATGATAAATGCTCGTCATTTTATAGTGAATGACAGTTTTTTATGCGATAATGGTTATTTTTTGTCCTTAATTGAATAATAAGTAGCTTATATTACCGGAGATAATTATGACTTTTGGAGGGAGAACAATCGTATGTTTCCGCGGATAGTCGTAAATAAACTGAAAAACAACTATAATAAACTTTATCAATGAGAATTCTTTTTTTATTAGTAGTATTGTCGGTTACTTCTGCCCTACAGTCGCAGGTAGTCATTAAAGAGAATGCTATTCAGAGTAAGTATGCTTTTCCCTTGGTTACTTCGAAAGCGAAAGCTGTAGTAGTTTATGATACTGATGACTATTTGGTGGTACGTAAGACTGCGGAGCTTTTTGTTTCGGACGTCGAATCAGTCGAACCGGACAACTAATTACGGGTTGACGGACAAAACTGAAAGGCGGACAAAGAGATTATTATTGTGGGTACAGTTGAGAAAAATCGGCTGATCCGCCAGTTAGCTGAGAAGGGCAAGCTAGATATCTCTTCTTTGGAAGGGACATGGGAACGATTTCTGATTCAGACGGTTTCCCGTCCATTCCCCGGAGTCAGCAAAGCGCTGGTAGTAGCGGGGAGCGACAGGCGGGGAGCTGCGTACGGACTTTTTTCGCTTTCGGAATGATGGGAGTGTCTCCTTGGTACGTGGTGCTGATGTTCCGGTGAAGAAACATAAGACGCTTTATGTCGATGCCCCCGCCACTTTGTCCAAGACTCCTTCGGTGAAGTACAGAGGAATTTTCTTAAATGACGAAGACTGGGGACTGAAACCTTGGGCTGCCAAGACATTCGAGAAAGAAAGAGGAAATATCGGTCCTCGTACCTATGCCAAAATATGCGAGCTGTTGCTGCGACTGAAAGCTAATCATCTGGCACCGGCCATGCACCCCGTTTCTACCGCATTTTATAAGATACCGGAAAATAAACTGGTAGCTGATACCTTTGCCATTGTTATGGGTCCAGTCACTGCGAACCGTTATTGCTGAACACTGCCAGCGAATGGGACAGCAAGACGATGGACCATGGGATATAACAAGAACAAAGATAAGATCAACGAGGTATTGAGTAATCGTGTGAAGGAAAACTGTGCGTATGAAAATGTATATACGCTGGCTTTAAGAGGCTTGCATGATGCAGCTATGGGTGGCGGAGATGTGCCGATGCGGGAAAAGGTTAAGATGCTGGAAAGTGCACTGAATGCTCAGAGAGAGATCATTGCCCGGCATATCGACAAACCTGTTGAAACAATCCCACAGGCATTTACGCCTTATAAGGAAGTGCTGGAAATCTATTCGAACGGACTGGAATTGCCGGATGATGTTACAATTATCTGGGCGGATGATAATTTCGGTTATATGAAACGTCTGAGTGGTCCGCAGGAGCAAAAGCGCTCCGGACGTGCAGGCGTTTACTATCATATATCTTATTTGGGTGTTCCTCATAGCTATTTGTGGTATAGTACTACCCCTCCGGCATTGATGTATGAAGAACTTCGTAAGGCGTATGATACCACTGCCGATCGTGTCTGGCTGGCGAATTGCGGAGACTTGAAAGGGGCTGAAACACAAATCTCCCTTTTCCTTGATATGGCTTATGATATAGACAGCTTCAATGCGGATAATGTCGCCACTTATCCGCACGTTGGCTGGCAAAGATGTTTGGTGAGGAGTACTACGATACATTGGAAGATATAACTTGTTCTCATATAAATTTGGCTTTTTCCAGAAAGCCGGAGTACATGGGCTGGGGATATTGGAATAACTATTGGGGAGGCGGAGAGAAACGTACGGATACGGAGTTCTCTTTTGCTAACTATAATGAAGCGGAAAGACGCTTGACTGAGTATAGCCGTATTGGGAAAAAACGGAGGATTTGTTAGCTTCATTGGACGAAAAGAGTAAACCGGCTTTCTATCAATTATTATACTATCCGGTGAAAGGGGCCGAACTGATGAATCATATGACCATCAAAGGACAGTTTTACCGTCAGTATGTCCGTCAGCAACGTGCTGCCGCCAATCGGCTTAAGGCTCAGGTGAAGTGCTATCATGATAGTCTCGAAATCATAACCGATGGATACAACTCTCTGCTGGATGGAAAATGGAAGCACATGATGTCTTTAAAACAGAACTATGATGGTACGAGTTCCTATTTCATGATCCCATTGATGGAAGAGGAATACACACCTGTTGGCTTTCCTAAGCTGGGGCTTCAGGCAGAAAGCGAAAATTTGGATAAAGGAGGAATGAGTTTTCATACATTGCCCGCCTACAGCACTTATTCACGTAAAAGTCATTGGATAGATATATATAATCAGGGGACCGGAGAGCTAAGCTGGAGTATCACGCCTTCGGAAGACTGGATACTGATCTCTCAGAAAAGTGGTAAGACGTCTGCGGAAAACCGTATCTATATATCTGTTGACTGGGATAAGGTGCCGGCAGGAGAAAAGGTGAAAGGACAAATTGATATAACTTCCGGCACCCAGAAGGAGACTGTACTGGTTTCTGTATTCAATCCTGAGTCTCCTGCACGCACAGAAGTACAAGGATTGTATGTAGAGGAGAATGGTTACATTTCTATTCCGGCAGCCGATTTCCACCGGAAGTTTGAGAGTAATGACATTTCGGATGAGTATCCTTCCGGGACTTGGTTTTGAGGGGCGCTCTTTGCAGTTGGGGAATCCGACAGCTCCCTTACAAATGTATCGTGCAGGTGATGTCCCAGGGTGGAATATGATTTCTATACATTTAATGCCGGGATTTATGATGTATATACGTATGTTTTGCCGACATTTCCCTTGCATGCTGAGCGGGACTACAAATTGCCGGAACATACTAACTCGGATACAAAGTATAGTGTCCGTATAGATGATGGTTCCATTCTACTCCTTCTACTTCAGCTATCGAATATTCTCAATCTGGTATGATAGCGTATTGAAGAATTGCAGAGTGAATAAGTCTACTTTGTATGTAAAGAAGCCCGGTAAGCACACTTTGCAGATACGCTGTGGTGATCCGGCGTCGTTATTCAAAAGATTGTCATTGACTTGGGAGGAATGAAGCGTTCTTATCTCGGCCTCAGAGTACAATCTGTAATTAGTTCTGTTTTTTATGAATAGGGGAACCGGATGGCCTTGCCATTGGTTCCTCTTCTTTTGAGGGGTTCCCAGCACGGGCATTCCGTCTTTGTCCCAGTCTATCTTCTGTAAACGGGGAGAACGGGAATCGGATGCGCCAGGAGCGTCATTCGGTATCTGGCGGGCATGATATAGCATATACCATTCTTTCCCATCCGGAGACGGAGTGAAAGATATTCCGCCGGGACCGTATACATTGTTTTCAGGGTCTTGTTGTAGTACCGGAACCGGAGACTTCTTCCAGGAAGCCGGATTGAGTAAGTTAGCTTTTGCGTCTGCAGTCAGTAATCCGACACAATAATAAGGAGTCCAGCTACCACTGGCTGAATAGAAGATGCATGCTTTGTCTTTATTCTTTGATTCAAAATATTGGGGTGCTTCGTTTACATGTATCGGATAGGCTGTTTTGCTGCCATCCGGATTTACCCATTGGCATTCCCATTCATATTCAGGTTTGGAGATGAGAATCCTGTCAGAAGACAGTGTCCATGGATTCTTCATAGTAGCGATGTAGATACATTGGGTTTCACTGTCTATCCTTCGTTTTTGCCAGCCGCACCATATCATATAGCGTTGGCCATCATGTTCAAAGGTGCTGGCATGGATTGCCCAGTTGTTGTCTTTATCTGTCTGTATGCGTCCTTTCATCACAAATGTTCCTTCCATGGGGTTGGCGGCTTCATTCTCGACAACATAAATCTGGTGATTATCCATATTGCCGTCGTCTGCGGCAAAGTAAATATACCATTTGTTATTTATACGATGAATTTCGGGTGCCCACAGATGATAGGAGTTGCTGGGGTCGGTGGGTATCCATACATCTTTTTGAGTAGCATGTGAGAGGTCTGTTATATCATCGGTTTCCCAAAGTATGACTCTGTTTTCTGAGCCCTGTGTATAATAATATTTGCCTTCATGAAAAATAGCCCATGGCTCTGCTCCACGTTCAAGTAACGGGTTCGTATAGGTATTTCCTGCGGCTACAGTTTCTTTCTCTGTTGTAGCTTCTTATGCTGGCAAGAGACACCGATTAATAAGATAATGGATAATAAAAACAATCTGCTTCTCATGGTACTTCTCATTTGATAATGACAATGCAAAGTAAGCATAAAATATTGATAAATCATGCAAATGGAAGTAGAATGGTCAGTTTTTGTTGTTAAATGAACTGTAATTTCTGAAACTTTTCTTTGTTTTTTCTCATCTTTGCGAAGTGAACTTTTAAATAAATAATATATGAAACTTAGACATCTTTTTCTTTTCTGTGTAATTTGCTGTTCTGTATCTATATCTGCCCAAAACAAAAGTAAGCTTCCGAAAACGAGTGGTAATCCTATTTTCCCTGGTTGGTATGCCGATCCGGAAGGGATTGTGTTTGGAGACGAATACTGGATTTATCCTACCTATTCTGCCGCTTATGATGATCAGATATTCATGATGCTTTCTCATCAAAAGATTTGGTAAACTGGACCAAGCATCCGAAAGTACTTTCCAAAGAAAATATCAGCTGGCTCAGACGTGCATTGTGGGCCCCGGCAGTAATCCATGCTAATGATAAATATTATTTCTTCTTCGGAGCCAATGATATCCAAAATAATAATGAGTTAGGCGGAATTGGAGTTGCTGTAGCAGACAATCCTGCAGGACCTTTTAAAGATGCGTTGGGAAAACCGTTGATTGATAAGATTGTAAATGGTGCTCAGCCGATTGATCAGTTTGTATTTAAGGATGATGATGGACAATATTATATGTATTATGGTGGTTGGGGACATTGTAATATGGTGAAGATGGCACCGGATTTATTGAGTATTGTACCTTTTGAGGATGGTACTATCTATAAGGAAGTGACTCCCCAAATTATGTGGAAGGGCCGTTTATGCTGAAACATAATGGAAAATATTATTTTATGTGGTCGGAAGGTGGCTGGGGAGGTCCGGATTATAGTGTAGCCTATGCCATTGCGGATTCACCGTTCGGTCCGTTTGAAAGAGTCGGAAAAATTCTGCAGCAAGATACTAATATAGCAACCGGTGCTGGTCATCATTCGGTAGTTAAAGGTCCCGGATCAGATGAATGGTATATCATTTATCACCGTCGTCCGTTGGGCGAAACTGCAGCGAACAGCCGTGCAACTTGTATAGACCGTATGTATTTTAATAAAGACGGAAAAATAGAGCCTGTCCGTATGACTTTTGAAGGAGTAGGAGCTAGCCCTTTGGCAACCCCTGTTCGCGCTAAAACATATGCTAATCCTGTAATAAACTTTAGTTTGCCCGATCCTACTATTATAAAAGGAGACGATGAATATTACTATCTATACGCAACTGAAAGTATTAAAAATGTACCTATCATCGATCAAGAGACTTGGTAAACTGGTATTATGTAGGTACTGCTTTTACAGATGCTACCCGTCCAAACTTCGAACCTAAAGGGAGAATATGGGCACCGGATATTAATAAAATCGGTGATAAATACGTAATGTATTATTCTATGTCCACTTGGGGAGGTGAGTGGACATGTGGTATTGGTATTGCTACTGCTGATAAGCCGGAAGGACCATTTACTGATTTGGGTAAGTTATTCCGGAGCAATGAAATCAATATACAGAATTGCATTGATCCTTTTTATATTGAAGATAATGGAAAGAAATACCTTTTTTGGGGGAGCTTCCACGGAATATATGGTACGGAACTGACAGATGATGGTCTCTCTTTGAAGAAAGGTGCTCCAATAGAGCAAATAGCCGGTACTGCTTATGAAGGTACGTATATTCATAAACGGGATGGTTATTATTATTTGTTTGCTTCCATCGGCCGCTGCTGTGAAGGTTTGAAGAGCACATATACTACAGTTGTGGGGCGTTCGAAGAATCTGTTCGGCCCTTATGTTGACAAGAAAGGGCGTTCAATGTCAGATAATCATCATGAGATATTGATTCAGAAGAATAAGGCATTTGTCGGTCCGGGGCATAATTCTGAACTGGTGACAGATAAGAAAGGAAACGATTGGATGTTCTATCATGCGGTCAGTGTTGCTAATCCGGAGGGCCGTGTATTGATGATGGATCGTGTGCAGTGGAAAGGTGGCTGGCCGTTTGTGAAAGGCGCTGTACCTTCCTTGGAGACTGCTGCTCCGGACTTCAGATAAGTTTTTTCATATGGCTATTCATTTCTTTACAATGAAAAATGAGCATATAAAATGTAGTTGAAGTTTAAACAAATAAATTTTATCCAGACACTTTATCCAGAATAGAAAAAGTATTGGGGAAATTGCAAAGAGAAAACTATTTATCTATAGGAAATGATGGCTTTTCTCTTTGCAATTAACTTTTTCTATAAAGGTGGGCTTTTTTTTGATTTATTGTTTATTTTTGTCCTTGTAACTTCATAAACTTGTTATAGATGGCCTCAGATATACACACTCTCTCTGATTCTCTTTTATGGAAGAGGTTTCTCGAAGGAGATTCGAGTGCGTATTCTCAAATATATAATCAGACTGTACAAGAGCTGTTCCGATATGGTTTACTGTATACTTCGGACAGGGAGTTGGTCAAAGATTGTATTCATGATGTGTTTGTGAAGATTTACACCAACCGTGCCAAATTAACCCCTACTGATAACATTATAGCTTATTTGATGGTGGCACTGAAAAATACACTCTTTAATGCGTTAAGAAAACATCTGATTCTTTTTCATTGGACGAAGCTGATGAGAAAGAAGACCAGTCCGAAGAGCATTTTTCTACTCCGGAAACTATTTATATAAATAAGGAACAAGAGAAGAATACTCATATGAAGGTGCATGCTATGATGTCCTCCTTAACCACCAGGCAACGTGAAATTGTTTATTATCGGTATATTAAGGATATGAGTATTGATGAAATTAGTAAAATCACGGACATGAATTATCAGTCTGTATCT
>ENA-OQJH01000296-OQJH01000296.1-human-gut-metagenome-genome-assembly--contig:-NODE-296-length-28767-cov-26.699511_pt1 | contig 28767 bp, 26 predicted proteins | sample MGYA00242597_ERZ504763 | MGnify/ENA primary metagenome ERZ504763 (study PRJEB26092, sample SAMD00036359) | human gut metagenome | host: Homo sapiens | study: EMG produced TPA metagenomics assembly of...
GAGATATCCCATTCGAAAGAAGTAAACCCCCTTGAAGACGACGAGGTAGATAGGGCAGAGGTGGAAGTGCAGCAATGCATGGAGCTGACTGTTACTAATCGGGTGAGGGCTTGACCAAGAATCGCAGAAAGAATGAATCTCAAGGAAATGTCAACATGTATGTAGTTTTGAAGGTGCAGTAAAAACCAGCTATCATCTAGCTGGTTTTTTTGTGCGTAAAATACTGGTAAGATGGGTAAGCATGACTAATGATGACGGTATCGGACTGCTTGCAAAATCATTTACACCGATTGAGTTCAATGCTCTTGAGTACACACCTGAGCAGCTGACAAACAGCCTTCACTCTTATCTGCTTCCGGAAAGCGATAGCGTGATCTGGAGACTGAATTACAAGCAGATGGGTCTTGGCGGAGACAACTCATGGGGTGCGAAACCACTTGACAAGTATCAGATCCCGGCAAACCAGACTTATTCCTATACTTATACATTAAAACCGATCTCTACAAGTGACGTAGATGCATCTATGGAAGAATCAAAGGTAGTATTACCGTAAGTATCGGATAAGAATGTCCGTTATTGTTCCGGACAGAACAACAAACACGTATTAAGATAAGAAGAGCTGCTCTGTGGACGAATAATCTGCAGAGTGGCTTTTTGGCTACATATAATAGGAAATAATATGGAAAAATCACAATAGAAAAAATATAACCTGAAAAAATCATTGGCAATTTATATAAAAACAAAAGGATTTCAAAGAAAAACAGAAGTATTTTGTATAGTTTTTTTAAGAACCTGTTGTTATAATACAATCACAGTAAAACAAACGGGCACGCAAGAGGGTAAGCGTTGGCAAAGGCTCTGCGTGTTTAATAAACAAATCAAACGTAAATTCAAGGAGGGTATTTACAATGAAAAGAAAATTAGTGAGCTTAGTACTTGCAACAGCAATGATCACATCATCTATGGTGGCAATGCCTGTATTCGCGTCTGATGACACAGCAACAGAGGAAACAGCTGACGAGAAGAAAGATGATGCTGCAGATGATACAGAAAAACCTGATGTAGATTTATCAGACAAAAAAGTTGGCGTTTGTATTTATCAGTTCTCTGATAACTTCATGACTCTGTTCCGTACAGAACTGGAAAACTATCTGATCGAACTTGGATTCTCTAAAGACAACATTACAATCCAGGATGGTGCGAATGACCAGGCTACACAGTCCAATCAGATTGACGCTTTCATTGCTGATGGTGTAGATTTACTTATCATCAACCCTGTAAACTCCTCCTCTGCAGAGAGCATTACAGATAAAGTAGTAGCAGCTAACATCCCGCTTGTATATGTAAACCGTGAGCCAGGCGAAGATGAAGAGAAGAGATGGGAAGACAATGGCTGGAACGTTACATATGTAGGATGCGACGCTCGTCAGTCCGGAACAATGCAGGGTGAGATTATTGCTGATCTTGGTCTTGATACAATTGATAAGAACGGAAACGGAAAAGTTGATTATATCATGATCGAAGGTGACCCGGAGAACGTTGATGCTAAATATCGTACAGAGTTCTCTGTAAAAGCTCTTGAGGATGCCGGACTTGAAGTTAACCAGCTTGACGATCAGGTAGGTAACTGGGATCAGGCTACAGCTCAGCAGCTGGTTGCTAACGACTTAAGCCAGTTTGGTGATGATGTAGAAGTTGTATTCTGTAACAACGATGCTATGGCACTTGGTGCTCTTCAGTCTATCGAAGCTGCCGGACGTACAGTTGGCGATAACATCTTCCTTGTAGGTGTAGATGCTCTGTCCGAGGCTCTTGATAAAGTAGAAGAAGGCAAAATGACAGGTACAGTATTTAACGATCATATTTCTCAGTCTCATTCAGCAGCAGATGCAGCTGTTAAATATCTTGCAGGCGAAGAAAATGAACACTACATCGGCTGTGATTACGTAAAAGTAACTACAGACAACGTAGCTGATATTAAAGAAATGACAAAATAATTTAATTGATCTTGCTCAGAAAGGTGCGGGTGACTTAAAAGACACCCGTACTTTTCTGTGAGAAAAGGGAAAGGGAGGAGAAATATGTCTGAGTACAAACTGCAGCTGAAGGGCGTCTGCAAATCTTTCCCAGGTGTTAAGGCACTTGATAATGTACAGCTGTCACTCCGTCCGGGTACAGTACATGCTCTCATGGGAGAGAATGGTGCAGGAAAGTCTACTTTGATGAAATGTTTATTCGGTATTTACAAAATGGATGCCGGAGAAGTCTACTTAGATGGACAGAAAATTGTAGTTAATAATCCTGATGAAGCAATGAAATATGGTATCGCAATGGTACATCAGGAGTTACAGCCGGTTCCGGCAAGAACAGTAGCGGAAAATCTTTACCTTGGACGTTTTCCTACAAAGAAATACGGTCCTTTACAGGTAATTGACCATAAAAAGATGTATGAAGATACAGCATACTGGCTGAAAGAAGTTAAGATGGATTTTGATCCGAAGGCTCTTCTGGGTGATCTTTCTATCGGACAGATGCAGTCAGTAGAAATTGCAAAAGCAGTTTCACATAATGCGAAGGTGGTAATCTTTGATGAGCCTACATCCTCATTATCAGATAACGAAGTAGAAGCTCTTTTCAGGATCATGAATGATCTGCGAGATAAGGGTGTTGCCATGGTTTACATTTCTCATAAGATGGATGAGATCAAACGTATTGCAGATGATATCACCATCATGCGAGATGGTACATATGTAGGAACCTGGCCGGCAGCTGAAATGACTACAGAAGATATCATTACCAAATGGTAGGACGTGAGCTGACCAATGTATATCCGGAAAGAAAGAACAAACCAGGTGAAGTGGTCATGGAAGTAAAGAATTTAAGTTCTATCCATGAGAAATCATTCCAGGATGTATCTTTCACACTCCGCAAAGGTGAGATTCTTGGATTTGGTGGTCTGGTAGGAGCTCAGAGAACAGAGCTTCTGGAAGGCGTTTTCGGAATGAGAGCGATCAAATCCGGAGAAATTTATATTAAAGGCAAAAAAGTAAATATCAAACATCCGGCAGATGCCATGAAAGCCGGAATCGGTCTGATCACAGAGGACAGACGTGGAAATGGTATTTTTGGATGTCTTTCCATCAAGGATAATGTAGGTGTTTCTATTTATAACAAACATTTGAAAGCCGGATTTGTGCTTGATCATAAGACGATCAACGAAATCGTAGACGACAGTATCAAGAAGCTGCGTATCAAGACTCCGAATATGCAGGAGCATATCGCAAACCTGTCCGGTGGTAACCAGCAGAAGGTTATCGTTGCAAGATGGCTGGCAAATGATCCGGATATCCTGATCATGGACGAGCTACCCGTGGTATCGATGTTGGTGCAAAACACGAGATTATGAGATTATGAACGACCTGGCAGCAGAAGGCAAAGCCATTATTATGATTTCTTCAGAAATGGCAGAGCTGCTTGGTATGTCTGACCGTGTTTATGTAATGTGTAACGGAAAGATGCGCGGAGAACTTACAGAGGAAAATGAAATGACTCAGGAACATGTTATGAGTTATGCTACAAAATTCTGATGATGGGAGGAGAAAAATAATGGGTAAAAAGAAATTAAGCTTTAAAGAGATTATGACAAATTATGGTGTTATCATCATCATGGTTTGCCTTATCGTATTCACAGGAATCACAAGACCAAACTTTATAACAACAAACAACCTTACTAATATTCTTGCAACTATGAGTTTCCGTCTGGTAATCGCACTTGGTATTGCCGGATGTATCATTACAGCAGGATGTGACCTTTCCGCAGGTCGTATGATTGGTTTCGGCGGATGTATTGCAGGTACACTGCTCCAGAAAATGGATTATTCCGCTAAATTCTATCCGGGTATGAAACCGTTAAACATCTGGCTTGCACTTCTGGTCGTTATGCTGATCTGTGCAGCATTTGGTCTGGTAACAGGTTTCTTTATCGCATACCTGAACGTACCGCCATTCATTTCCACAATGGCTATGATGGAAATCGTTTATGGTATCTGCAGTATTTATACAAATGCAACTCCTCTTGGAGGATATGTAAGTGAGTATACAGGACTTGCTACAGGTAAATTCCTTGGAATGAGCTATCTGGTATGGATCGCAATCCTGGTTGGTGTTATTACATGGTTTATCTTTAACATGACCCGTCATGGAAAATATATGTATGCAATCGGTGGTAACCCACAGGCTGCAGAAGTTGCCGGTGTTCCGGTTAAGAAAACTCTTATCATTATCTATGCAAAAGCAGCAGCTATGTATGGTCTTGCAGGATTTATGATGGGTGCAAAAGCCGGCGGTGCATCTGTTCAGTTAGGTTATGGTTATGAAATGGAAGCTATCGCAGCTTGTACTATCGGTGGTGTATCTGTAACCGGTGGTCGTGGTAAAGTATCTTCCGCTCTGGTCGGTGTTGCAGTATTCGAATTCCTGAAAGCAGCACTTCAGTTCCTGGGAGTAAATGCATACGCTCAGTACATCGCACTTGGTGTTATCATCTTCATTGCTATTTCACTGGATATCAGAAAATACATTGCAAGAAAATAATAAAAAGTATATAATGTTACATACAGGGCCGCCGTTTTGGTACGACGGTCCTTTCTTTATATATACAGCTGCGAAATAAAAAGAGGAGAAATAAAAAATGGGAAACAGTTATTTATCAAACGTAATGATTCCGCTGATGATGACTCTTGTTCTTGGATATTATGCAGCCCGTCTGCTGATATTTCATGATACAGAATCCATCACAGGGAAAGATAATGGAAAGAAACTTAAGGACAAAGAGAAATATGTGGCAGAATCAGGAAAGCTGATACTTTTTCTTGCGGCAGGTTCTTTTGTTATGGCAATCTTAATGTACTTCAGTGTCCATGCGGCAGTTGTGGAAATTGCGGTGTGGTTTGTAGTATTCGGTATTTTATGGAAACGTATGAATGATAAATACGGAGCTCCGAATTCACATAAGAAGAAATAAGATAACCATTTAGTAGAGTGCTGATTGTGAAGGCGCTGAACAGTTACAGGACAAAAAACAGAAATTTAGAGACAGGTGTAGAGATGGAGAAGTATTCGGTACTGCTTGTGGATGATGAGGAAGATGTTATCCAGATTATTATGAAAAAAATGGACTGGGAAAGCATGGGATTTCAGATTGTGGGTTATGCACACAACGGTGTGGAAGCTCTGGAAATGGCAGAGGAACTACAGCCGGATGTGGTAATGACTGATATTAAGATGCCATATATGGATGGCCTCACGCTGAGTCGTAAGCTGAAAGAACTTTATCGCACAGTCAAGATTATTATTTTTTCAGGTTTTGATGAATTTGAATATGCAAAAGAAGCAATTCAGATTGAAGTGGAGGAATATATTTTGAAACCCATTGATGCCGGAAACCTGAAAGAGGTATTCGGGCGTATTCACGAGAAGATAGGGCGGGAGATGGATGAGAAGAGAAATGTGGATAAGCTGAGAGAATATTACATGGAAAGTCTTCCGATTCTTCAGGAAAATTTCTATACCTCTCTGATTGACGGACGTATTCCTGAGGGGGAGGTTGAAAAATATCTTTCTAACTATCAGATTGATCTTACCGGCCCCTGTTATGTAGTTTCTATTTTACATATCAGCACTACAGATATTCCACAGAATATGAATCCTTTTTTGCTGGGGGTATCAGTGAAAAAGCTGGCAGAAGAACATATGGAAGGGGAATGGAAATCAAGGATTCTGATGTATCTGGGAGATATTGTGGTAATCACACAGCTTGAAGAACAGGAACAGATTACTGCGTTTACGGATTTTATGGATAAGTTCTGTCGTCTGGCAAAGCATGTATGTGAAGCAACGGTAACTGCAGGGATCGGATATGTATGTGACAATCTGCCGGATATCCGGCTGTCATGGCAGGGTGCAAGGAGTGCTGTTTCCTATCGCGTGATCTATGGAAATGCGCGTGCGATCAATATTGCGGAAATTGATCCTATGGAGAATGTGGATGAACGTTGGGAGGAACAGGAAATACAGAAGATTCTTAAAAGAATCCGTATGGGAACAAGGGAAGAACTGGAAACAGAAATCAGTCACTGTGTATGCAGGTTTCTTCAGGATGGAACTACTATGCAGAAATATCAGATTTTTATTATGGGACTTCTTACAGAACTTTTTCGTTTCTGCAATAACAATCAGTTGGACAGTGTTGAATTTTACGGTGAAAAGGGGGAAGCTTTTGATAAGTGCATGCAGATGGAATCCCCGAAGGAACTGGAGCAGTGGCTTCTGAAAGTCTGTGAGAAGTTACAGGAAACCGTTCAGCAGGAACGGCAGGCAAGTACCAGATCTTTTGTTTCCAGAGCTGTGGAATATGTGCAGGAACATTACAGCGACAGAAACATTACTATAGAATCCGTATGTCGTGAACTGGGTGTGAGTGCTGCATATTTTTCTACGATCTTTAAAAAAGAAACAGGTAAAACATTTATCAGTTTTCTGACAGATTACAGAATGGAAAAGCAGTGGAGCTTCTCATGACTACCAGTGATAAGACTTATATTATTGCAGAAAAAGTGGGGTATGCAGATCCTAATTATTTCAGTTACGCGTTTAAAAAACAGTACAGTATGTCACCGTCTAAGTATCGTACTGCCAACAGTTAATAACAAAAGACAGGAGAATCAGTGGAAAAGATCAGAGAATTATTAACCCATAAGAACAAAAAAACAAGAAGTATGCAGATGACAATATCTATTTCTTTTACAATTCTGTCTGTATGCTGTATGTGTCTTCTTGGAGTTATGCTTTATCAGCAGTTTACCAGAAAAGCAGAGAATCTTACAGTCGAAAATTCAAGGCAGCTTCTTAATCAGACGACCATCAATCTGGAGGATTATCTGAGGAATATGCGCCGTATTTCGGATGCAATGTATTATACGGTAATCAAGAATACAGACATCGGAAGTGAGAGTCTGGAGGATTCTATGAATCTTTTGTACGAGGCGAACAAGGATAAGCTGGTCAGTGTGGCATGTTATACAAATGACGGGAAGCTGACAGAAGCATCTCCCATTGCCACAGAGAAACCAGGAGTTGATGTAAAATCGCAGAAATGGTTTCAGGATGCAGCCGGAGAACTGGAAAACTTTCATTTCTCCACACCCCATGTGCAGAATCTCTTTGATGATCCATCTTACAGATACTACTGGGTGGTTTCCTTAAGCCGTACAGTGGAGCTTACCAGAAATGGGAATTCCATGCTGGGCGTTCTTCTGGTTGATATGAATTACAGCAGTATCGAGCAGCTTCTTGAGAAGGCAAACACAGACACTTCCGGTGAATATGTATATCTGATGGCACCAGACGGGGAAATTATCTATCATCCCAAGCAGAATCTGATCCACATGGGACTGTATGAGGAAAACAATACCGAGGCAGCAGGATATGAAGATACTACTGTAAAAGAGAATTTTCATGGAGAAAAGCGTCTGGTTACAGTAAAAACAATCAGTTACACGGGATGGAAGCTGATCAGTGTGGTTCCCATGAAATCTTTCAGTATGGGCATGACAGGTATGAGAAATCTGGTAGTCCTTCTGGTAGCTCTGACAGTGCTTGCGGTGGTAATCCTGAATCAGATGGTATCTGCCAGGATTTCCAAGCCATTGCGCCGTCTGAATGATTCTGTGAAGGAGTGGGAAGCCGGAAATATGAATCCGGATATTTATATAGGCGGTTCCATGGAAGTAGAGCATCTGGGAAAAACACTTCGCTCTACGGTTGCGCAGATTCGTCAGCTTATGGATGATATTGTAGTGGAACAGGAGGAGAAGCGAAAGAGTGAACTGGATGCCCTGCAGTCTCAGATCAACCCGCATTTCTTATATAATACACTGGATTCTATTGTCTGGATGATTACAGGTGAAAGATATGATGATGCGGTATTTATGATCACGCAGCTTGCCAGTCTGTTCCGCATCAGTCTGAGCAAGGGTAAAACTGTGATTAAGATTGAGGATGAAGTCAAGCATGCCAGAAATTACATGAACATCCAGAAGATCAGATATAAGAACAGCTTTGAAGTGGATTTTCAGATAGAGGAAGATATTCTGGATGGGTGTATTGTAAAGCTGGTGCTTCAGCCTTTGCTTGAGAATGCTATTTATTATGGTATGGAATTTATGGACGGAGAGGGTGAAATCCATGTCCGGGGTTACCGCAAGGATAAGGATGTTTATCTGGAGGTGGAAGATAACGGACTTGGAATGCCGGAAGAAGAGGCCGCAGAGCTTCTTAACGGAAAAGAAAGACCGCATAAGCATGGCTCAGGCGTTGGTCTGGTCAATGTCCACAGCCGTCTGAAGCTTCGCTTCGGAGAGGCTTATGGTCTGGTTATTCACAGTTGCCCGGATGAGGGAATGATGGTACAGATCCATATTCCGTATATTCCATATACAGTGGAGACGCAGAAATTTCTGGAAAGTGGAAAGGATTATTCTTCAGTGTCAGCATCCGGAAAGGAGGGTTCGGAATGAAAAAGAACAGAATATCAGGCCTCCTTTTTCTGCTGGTGATCCTGGCTGTGATCGGATACAGTGCACATGAAATGGTAAATCAGGGGAAAGATGAAGATTATATATCTGTATCTGTTGTTGTAAATGACAGCAGCAATGTCCGGTGGGATGCTTTTCGTTCCGGTCTGGAGCAGGGAGCAGAAGATAATCATGTACATCTGAATCTTGTTTCTACAGGCACGTTTCAGAATGCACAGGAAGAACACACAATTGTGAAAAGAGAACTGGATGGAGAGGCAGACGGTGTGATCGTTGAGCCTTATTCCAGTGAGGCAGATGTGATCCTTCCAACAGAATCAGCGAAACCGGTGGTACTTGTGGGAACAGGGATAGAGACAGACAGACTTTTTACTTCTGTAATGACAGACCATGGGAAGTTGGGGAAAAGTCTGGCTGATGCAGTCATTCAGGGCAAAGCAGTTAAAGTAGGGATCTTGAGCGGAAACCAGAGTCAGCTGGGAATGAGGCAGCGGTTAAAGAGTGTCAAGGACAAGCTGGAAGAAGCAGGAATAGAGATTTCCTGGATACTTTCGGAAAAGGAACTTGACAAGAAGATGCGAAATGTAGAATATTTTGCAGAGCAGCCGGTAGATACAGTAATTTCTCTTGATAATGATGATACGGAAAAAGCGGTGGATATTATTCTGAATGATGACCGTATCTCATGGAAACTCTACGGAGAAGGTCGTTCTGAGAAGCTGATATATTATCTGGATAAGGGGACGATACAGGAACTGGCAGTTCCCAATGAGTATTATATGGGATATCAGAGTATAGTCCTTGCAGCGCAGAATATCAGGTATTATACGGACAAAACAGAACAGGCAGAAGTTGAATTTTATATGGTATCCAAAGATAATCTCTATGATGAAGAAACAAGCAGAATTTTGTTTCCGGCTGTAAGATGACCGGACAGACAGATGGGGGAAAAGAAAATGCACAGAAAATATCTGGCACTGGCAGGTGTTCTGAGTCTTGTAACTGTTACTGCCGGAGGATGTAAGGGCAGTGAGGAGAAGGATGTCAAAAATATTAAAATAGGAGTTACCTTATACAGCCAGTATGACACATTTATCTCAGAATTGATGACGGAATTTACAGAATACGCAGCAGATAAGGAGGAATCCAGCGGTGTGGCGATCAAGCTGGAAATCCTGGATGCATCACAGAGTCAGCTGACGCAGAATGAACAGGTGAAAAACCTGATCGATAAAGGATGTGATGTGGTGTGTGTCAATCTGGTCGACCGTACAGAGCCTACAACAATCACAGATTTGGCTGAGAATAATCAGGTTCCGATCATATTTTTTAATCGTGAACTGGTTACAGAGGATCTGGAACGTTGGAGTGAACTGTATTATGTGGGAGCAGATGCTTCTCAGTCCGGTGTGCTGGAAGGAGAAATTGCGGCAGATGCATTTAAGAAAAATGCAGATATTGATAAAAATGGTGATGGTATCTGCCAGTATGTGGTTCTGGAAGGTGAAGCCGGACATCAGGATTCCATTGTAAGAACGGAGTATTCGGTGAATACTATGGTTGAAAAAGGAGTGGAAACAGAGAAGCTGGGATATGCATAGCAAACTGGAACAGGGCGCAGGCTCAGACAAAAATGGCAGCTCTGCTGACGCAATTCGATGGAAAGATTGAGATGATCATTGCAAATAATGATGATATGGCACTGGGAGCAATTGATGCGTTAAAGGCATCTGATATTCCGAAAGAGAGCTGGCCCGGAGTTGTGGGGATTGACGGTACAGATGAGGGGATTGAGGCTGTAAAGAATGAGGAAATGCTTGGAACGGTTTATAATGATAAAGAGGGGCAGGCGCGTGAAATACTGAATCTTGCATTTGTAATCGCAACGGATGGAGATAAGAGTGATATTCCGTTGATCGACGGAAAATATGTGCGCACGCCATATCATAAGCTTACGTTGGAAAATATAGAAGAGTCTGAGTAATTTCTCTGATCCGGTATTTATAGTAATTCTGTAAATAAAAAAGGCTGTTGTTAATGACAGCCTTTTTATTGAGCATTTCTGATTAAAGTGTCTGGATATAAGATAATAATTCAGCTTTCTCAGCTGCGCTTAATTTATTTCCTGCTGTAAATGCAGCGATGAAATCTTTGATGGCTCCGTTGTAAGAATCCTTTACAATCTCCTGGGCATAATTTTCATAGAATTTCTTTGAGGTGACAGATGGAATATAGATAGCTCTTTTTCCGCTCTTGTCAATATTCAAAAAGCCCTTCTGTGCCAGACGGGAAAGAAATGTGTTTACTGTCTGTTTCTTCCATGCTTTCTTTTCTTCCTCATTAAAGTGAACCATAATCTCAGAAAAAGTTGCAGGTGTTTCTCTGGTCCATAAATATTGTAAAATATAAAATTCTGTTGCGCTCATTGCATTTCGTACCATTATTATAAGTCCTCCTTATCAGTGTAGTGATGTGTACTCTGGGGGTTATTAAAATTTTTATTTCCAGGTAAATACTTTTGTTTCTGGTAATCGTGGATGTTCAGCAGTCCGTTGAATGGAAAGTCTCCGAACAGTTAACAGTAATTAAGAATAGTAGCGGAAAAGTACACATGGTACTATAAACAAACAGATGTGGAAAAGTTTTATCCAACATCTGTATGCTATTTTAATATAAAAGTATAAATATTACTAGACGTAGAAATAGACAAAAATGTAAGTGAAAAATAGGTTAATTTATCAATTACGGAGCTTTTATGTTAATAATTGCGAGAGCAGTACAGATACAGATTATACAGTAGCCTCTCGGATCATGCAATATTGTTTCAGATCAAAGTGAGGTTTTTCCACTATCCCGTATGTTTTAAATCCAAAGTGTTTATAAATAGGAACGTTATTGGGATTATGGGTTTCCAGAGAAATCAGCATCTTGTGTTTCTGGGCGTAATTTATCACTTCATCCATCAGAAGTTCTGCCAGCCCATGATGCTGGTGTCCCGGGTCTACCGCAAGGTAGATCACATGGAGACGTTCTGTCTGGTGAAGCTGATCAGTCCAGCTTGAGTTCAGGTAGTCTTTGCCCTGAATGAAATTCCAGAAGGTTTTCAGGCTTGGATCTTCTTTGATCAGCCATCCGTCAGTGGTAAGTGCAGCTCTGGCCTCTGTGAGACAGTAGTGCAGAAAATTGTAAGGTTCGCTTTCGTCAGAAACAACCAGGATGCTGTTCAGTTCACTACTGTCAGAATAAATTTCGCATGTCTGAAAGAATTCCGTCAGATCGCAGGAAAAAAGCTCCGGCAGCAGTCTTTCTCTGGTGTCATCATCAGGAATCAGGGTATGATACAGCGGATCCTGTGCGAAACAGACCGTTAACAGTTTCTGTAATCGTGGTAAATCTTCTTCCTGTACTCTGTACAAATTATCACTTTCCATGGTATGTAGTAATCTCCTTATTTATTGCCGGGAACATTGCTGTTCGGGAGTGGTAATGTTTTTTAAAAAGACAGTAGATTATTATAGATGTTATCCAACATCGCAGACAGCTTATTAACGGAGGTGTTTAAGTAGCGGATATCGTCCTTATAATAAGCCTTCTGTCTGCGCAGGGCAGCTTCCAGACGACGGATCTCACTGTCGAGTTCCGGTGTTTCTTCTTCCATGCGCTGCTTCAGTTTTTGCACGATCCCGTAGAGATTTTCGTGATGCATGATACGTCCGGCACCCCACATCAGGCGGTCTTTTGGCTGGTGAAGAATGTATTCGGTGAAGTGATAGTAAACTTCTTCATCGAAGAGAAATGCGTACATATTATTGTCTACTCGATAGAGGCCTTCAATGCATCTGTAATATTTCCCTCGGATAAAGCCCGGCTGGCTTTTTCCAGCTGTCGGATATTTTTGGAGGCAGCTTCCTGTGGGAAAATTACTTCATCTTGCCAGTTGAGACGTACCAGATAGTCTTGTGCTTTGCGGAAAGTTTTCAGCAGTTCCAGTCCGGCATATTCCATTTGTGTCGGAAAGCAATGCGGCGTCGGAGTCTGAAAGTGTGGCATATTCCGCATTAATCTGGCAGATTTTGTCATAAATATTTTCGGCAGAAGCGGTAATTGTCTGCAGGTTTCTGAGCAGGACATTCTGCTCGGAATCAGCAAATGAGAGTGCATTTTCGTGGATACTTTCTGCGACCGCGTTCATGGTATTGCTGAAATTCATTGGTGGCAGGACAAGTCTGTCAATGGCCATGATCAGTTTCAGATAGCATTCATGATGAAACTGATAGACAGCTTCCTGGTAAACATCCTGATTATCATATTGGGAATGATAATAATTCTGCATGAATGGCCCGGCGCTGAAGTCATTGACTGTGGATGGGATACCTGCGATCGCCATGGAGAAATCATCAGACCATGTCTCGATGGGAGAGAGAACCGTGATCCGTCAGGATATGCTTCCTTCGGGACAGTCAGGCTGTCTGTAAACTGTCTGATGAAATCTGCATATTCATAGGTACAGCGGATGGCATCCTGTCTATTGTGTGCGTGTGCAGAAAGTTCAAAGTTCAGGTCTGCGATCACTTTACCCTGCCAGTTAGGATGTACGCGGAATACCTGATTGTAGGCTCCTGTTGACCAGTCGTATTTGGAATCAATGATTCCCCATTCCTCGGCAGCCATTGCGCAGAAAACGAGAGTGTGGGCAGGCTTATAGCCGCCCTTTACAAGTGAACGGGCAATGCCGAGCATCATGGCGACTGCCACATTATCGTCCTGGAATCCATCGAAATAGGAATCATAGTGTGCAGACAGCAGGATCATAGAGTCTGTCTCAGTACCCTGTATTTTACCTGTGATATTGCCTGCTGTTGTGTCCGGAATGACTCTGGAACGGGCATCCAGTGATACTTTTAATGAGGATCTGCGTAATAAAGCAGCATCCTGTTCCGGCGTGTTATGGGTATCTTCTGAATCAGTGGTGTTGTCTTCGCGGGCGGAAATTTTATTTCGGAGGGCACGCTTCAGGATACGTGCATCTGCCTGAGACAGGGAGAATGCAGGTGCGAAATCAGGTCCTGCGATATCCTGTGCATTCAGCGCAGACTCTGCGATTTCTCCGTAGCCGTTTGCCTGAACTGCGATCAGGGCAGCAGCGCCGCGCAGATAAGCCTGATAAACAGGGAAGCTGATCCACCATTCGTCTCGCTGGTTGATCTCAACCATAACCAGCTTTCCTTTTACGTTCATGCCTTCATAATCTGCGGCAGTTCCTTTTCCCAGATAAACGAGTTCGTAATCTTCAAATCCGTCTGTCTCGAAATTTGTCTGATATCCGCCCATCTGAAAGGTGTGTTCCTGCCCGTCATCATCTGTAAATTTCAGGACTGCCTTCTCGAATTCCCATCCGTCCAGTGAGAATGTATCTCTGGTTACATCGGTAAGTCCGATAGCTTTCATTTCCCTGTATAACATATCTCCTGTAGCTGTTTCTGCAGCGGAACCTGCAGTACGATAGCCCAGAACAGGGTTTGTTTTCTCTTTTTCCATGCGTCTGGCAAGCTGGTAGGACCAGTCTGTGTCAATGCAGGAAATACAGGAATCTTCAATGTTCAATGTAATCGCCTCTTTCCTGACAGTTTGTATAATATGATCAGATATGATCAGTACCGGAAATGTCAGGGTACTGATCTGTCTGTGGTTTATGATTTTATACTGGAAATATTTTAGCATAGAACAGCAGCAGGAACAAGACAACAGTTGTTGAGAAAAAAGCTATTTTCTGTAAAGATGCTGATATTGAAAAGAAAAAATAACTTTGTTATACTTCACTTTATTGAGGTGAATAAATATGGAAGTATTGTTGGCAGGAAATACAGGATATGTAACAGAAACTTTTATAGAAGAATCATTTCCTGAATGTGATGTAGTTGTACTGGGAAATGAGATGCTGAAATCAAATCGAAAAAAGAATATATTATCTCGTCCGTTCATAAAAGATGAGAAAGAACTGAAAGAGATTTTCGAAACATATGAGTTTGAAAGAATTGTTTATTTTTCAAATTATCTGACCATGCATGGAAGGATGACTGGAGAACTGGAACAACTGAGACAGATACTTCAGTTATGCAAAAAGAATAAGGAAATAAAGATGTTGTATCTGACCGGCCAGGAGAGCATTTATAATATTACAAGTGGAAAAACACTTCTGGTATCCGCAGCAGAAAATGTAGTTATGGAATATGGAAATATGTATCAGATAAACACCAAGATTCTGAGAATTCCTCATTTATATTCAGCGGTATACACACAGGATTTTTTTTATAAGCTGTTTACAGAGGCAGAACAAAGCGGAAAAATTGTTTTTGAGGAATCGCCGGAACAAAATATTTATTTCCTGTGTATGGATGATCTGGCAGAACTGCTTTATAAAGTATATGATAATTGGGGAAAAGAATACTGTCTGAATGTTCCGGATTGTTTCGGGCAGAGTTTCAGTGATCTGGAAAAAGAAATCAGAAAAACAATTCCCGGTAGGCTGGATGTAAGCTACCAGAACAGCGGCCAGATTTATAAGGTACAGCCGGATGATCAGATCATAAGATATGAATATGGGTGGTTTCCAAAGATATCTGTTTTTGAAGATATTCCCGGGATGTATCAGGAGTATAAAAAATTATCAGATTCAGATTCCGGACATTTTGCAAATATCAGGAATTGGATATCGAAAAATACTTTGCTGGTTCATATTCTGGAATTGCTTTCAGGATTTATTTTATTTGAATTTTTAAACAGATATACAGGAACTTATGCCCAGTTTAAAATGATTGACCTGAGACTTGTATTTATTGTATTCATGGGAAGTCTTTATGGAATTAATTATGGAATATCAGCAGCTGTGTTGGAAACCTGTTCTTTGATTGCAGCATACAGGCAGGAGAATGTAAACATATATACTTTGTTTTATGAGGCTTCTAACTGGATTCCATTTATTTTTATTTTGCCGCAGGTGCTGTCTGTGGTTATATAAGGCTGAAGAATAAAGAGGATATAGAATTTGTAACAAAAGAAAACAGACTGATCAAGAAAATTTTCTTTATGCAGGAAATGTATCAGGAGACGCTTCAGGATAAAAGACAATATAAGAAGCAGATTCTCGGAAGCAGGGACAGCTTTGGAAATTTTGATATAACAAGAAAGCTGGATGTGATACAGCCACAGAAACTGTTTATGGAAACCATAAGGGTAATGGAAGATATTCTGGAAAATCATACAATTGTACTTTATTCACTGGATTCATGGAAACGTTTTGGAAGGATGGAAATGTCATCACCTGAAATTCGCAGAAAAATGCCAAATTCTATAAGGGTTGAAGAGTATCAGAATGCGATAGAAACGCTGGAAAAGGGTGAGGTCTGGAGGAACAGGGAACTGCTTGCCGGATATCCGGCATATATTGCAGGGATAAAGAGAAATGGAGAACTTGTAATGCTGGTATTTATTCAGGATGCAGCCAGTAATCAGATGACATTGTATTATCTGAATCTTATCAAAATTTTATGTGGTCTGGTAGAAGTCTCTCTGCTGCGTGCACTGGAATATCAGGAAGCAGTCAGAGACAGGGAATATGTGGAAGGAACTCATATATTAAAAACAGAGTATTTTATGGAAAGGCTGAAGTTATTTCATTCCATAAAAGAACAGAAAATAGGATCATATGCTCTGCTGCAGATTGAAAATCCGGAAATGACACTGGAGGAAACAGACAGGATATTAAAAAATAAAATCCGAGAGAATGACATACTGGGAATATCGGAGGATGGACAACTCTATCTGATACTGTCACAGGTGGATGATGCCATGTTACCGATAGTAATTGAAAGGCTCGAAAAGAACGGACTTCATTGCAGAGTGATTGACACCCGTAACGAAAGCAGGGTAGCTGAAGAATGATACAGAATATAACAGGGGTTGTTTTTATTATATTCCATATTATCTGTTGTGTTTTAGTATGGACAGGAATAAACTCCCATTTACTGAAGGTGAAGAGGTATCTCATATTACCTGTGATCTTTGTACCGGTATGGGGTATGATCTGTGTATTGCTTCTGCATTTCCAGATATTTTTTCACCAGGATAAAAAGCGTGAAATCGGAATAGAAAAAATGAAGATCAATGAAGAAATTTACAGAAGCATTATAGCACCGAAAGAAGAAAGTGACAGAAATATTGTGCCACTGGAGGAAGTGCTTCTTATTGATGAGCCGATATGAGGCGTGATCTGATTATGAACATATTGAATGATGATCCGGAGAATTACATCGATATGCTTAAACAGGCAAGGATGAATGACGATGTAGAGGTTGTGCATTATGCGATCACAGGAATGGTAGAGCTGTCTAAGGAATATGAAAGCAGACTGCAGAAGATAGAATACAGATATGCAAAAGAACCGGAAAATCAACAGCTTATTTCAGAGTACTGTGATTTTCTTCAGGAGTATTTATCTCAGGGACTTCTGGAAGGACAGATGGAACTGGTGCAAAGAAATCAATATATAAAACTTCTGAAGAAAAAACTGAAATTTAAAGAGGATCTTCATACATATGTATGTCTGGCTGAGAATCAAATGCAGATGAAGGAGTATGAACAGGTGCTTGAAAGTCTGGAAAGGATGGATAAGAAGTGGCACAGAAATGAAGAATACTGGATACTCAGGATCAGATATTACGTAGAACTGAAACAGGGAAAAGAATTAAAGGAAACATTAGAGCAGATTCAGCAGGAACATATTTACCTGTCGGCGAAAGGAAAGGAGGCATTGGCTTTTTGGCAGGAATGATAAAATATTTACAGTCTTTTCGATTTAAGGGTCTGACTGTTATTCTGGGAGTTTTTCTGGCAATCAGTGTGGTGCTTTGGACAGAGCGTTCAGGAATTCAGTATCAGGCAGATGTTAAGAAGAATGCATATCTGGACAGGGATACGGTTGTAACTGAAACACAGGCAGTCAAAAATATTGAGAGCAGTTGTCTGGTGCTGATGGACAGCAGTCAGGCAGACAGTGTGGAAGCATGGGAACAATTTGAAAGAATTTTCATGGATATGAAAACAGGAGCGGATATGATAGATGTCAGAAAAAATGAAGTTCCTGATTTTTCAGGTTATGAAACAATAGTAGTACTGATGTCGGATCTGAATCCGTTAAAGGATACAGTTATAAAGATTGGAAACTGGGTAGAAAGTGGAGGTAGTGTTCTTTTTGCGTTAACACTTCAGAAGGATACATATGTTTCGATCATTGAGCAGAAATTGGGAATTACAGACTCTGATTATGGAAATGTTCTGGTAGATAAAATCTATATTGATGATGATTTCATGATTGGAGGGGGAAGATCTTACCAGATTCCGGACGCATATGATTCAGCATGGGAAGTAAGTGTTGGAGAAACAGCGAAGGTTTATGCATGGGCAGATGATGAAAAGAAGGTTCCGCTTATCTGGGAAAACAGTTATGGAAAAGGTAAATTTGTAGTTGACAATTTTGGATTATGTGAAAAAGCCACAAGAGGATTCTTTGCGGCATCCTATAGCCTGCTGACAGATGTGATGGTCTATCCAGTGCTTAATGGATCTGTATTTTATCTGGATGATTTTCCATCTCCTGTGCCGAGTGGAGACGGAACATATATCAAACGTGATTATGGTCTCAGCATCAAAGAGTTTTATACAAATATCTGGTGGCCGGATATGCTGGATATGGCAGAGGAACACGGCGTGAAATATACAGGTGTTATTATTGATAATTATGAGGATGATGTGTCCGGAGATGTTGTGGAACAGGAAGATGTGCAGAGATTTCAGTATTTTGGGAATATGCTGCTTCATCAGGGAGGAGAACTGGGATATCATGGATATAATCATCAGCCATTGAGCCTGTCAAATGTGGATTATGCAAATATCCTTCCATATAAAACATGGGAAAGCTATGATGCAATGAAAAAAGCCATGACAGAGCTGATACGGTTTGGAAAAGAGATGTTTCCGGGGACAGAATTGTCTGTTTATGTACCGCCGTCTAATGTGCTGTCAGATGAAGGGCGGGAAATGATCGTAAAAGAATTTCCGGAGATACGTACAATTGCAAGTAATTATTTTGTCGGAGATATGGCATATACACAGGAGTTTGAAGCCGCAGAAGATGGAATTGTGGAACAGCCCCGTATTATTTCCGGTGCAGTGATTGACGATTATATGGAACTTGCGGCTGTATCTGAACTGAATATGCATTTTGTCAATACACATTTTATACATCCGGATGATCTGCTGGACGAAGACAGAGGTGCCAGACTGGGATGGAAGAAACTGAAAAAACGGCTGGATGAATATATGGACTGGCTGTATACTTCAGCTCCATGTCTGAGAAATCTTACTGCTTCCGAACTATCAGGCGCAATACAGCGGTATGGGGCACTGGTGATCGATAAGGATGTATCAGATCAGGAACTTAATCTTAAATTAGATAATTTTTATGATGAAGCTTATATTATGATAAGAATGAATGAAGGGACTCCGGGTAATATAGAAGGTGGAGAACTGACGCATATTACCGGAAATCTCTATCTGCTTCGGGCAAAAGAGAAATCAGTGAAAATAGAAATAAGGTGAGAGAATTGAGAATCTGTCTGGTTTTAGAAGGCTGTTATCCGTATGTACATGGTGGAGTTTCTACATGGATGCATCAGTATATCACTGTTATGAAAGAGCATGAGTTTGTGCTGTGGGTAATAGGAGCACATGCATGTGACCGTGGAAAATTTGTCTATGAACTGCCGGATAATGTGGTGGAAGTCCATGAAGTATTTCTGGATGATGCATTAAAACTGAAGGAACATGGAAATCAAAATGGACAGCTGCACAGAATCAATCATTTTTCGGAAGAAGAAACAAAGAGTTTAAGAGAATTGATGGAATGCAGTCATCCTGACTGGGAAGTATTGTTTCATTTATATCACGACCGGAAAATGAATCCGATGTCATTTCTGAAAAGTGAGCAGTTTTTAAATATATTAACAGAGAGCTGTCTGGAAAAATATCCGTATATTGCATTTGCGGACGCGTTTCATACAATGCGTTCCATGCTGCTTCCGGTTTTATATCTTTTGGGTTCTGAGGTTCCTCAGGCAGACACCTATCATGCGATTTCAACAGGATACGGGGGACTTCTTGCCTGCCTTGGAGGATATGTTTACAGAAGACCGGTATTACTTACAGAGCATGGGATATACACAAGAGAAAGGGAGGAAGAGATCATCAGGGCAAAATGGGTAATCCCATCATTTAAAAAACAGTGGATTTCTTTCTTTTATATGTTATCAGAAGCAATTTATAAAAGGGCTTTTCGGGTAACCAGTTTATTTACGAATGCGATGCTTACGCAAATACAGATTGGCTGTGATGCAGAGAAATGCAGAGTAATTGAAAATGGTATTGATTATGACAGGTTGTCACAGATCCCTCTGAAAGAGGAAGATGGATGGATAGACATAGGTGCGGTAGTCCGTCTCGCACCCATTAAAGATATAAAGACTATGATATATGCATTTTATGAACTTTCATCCAGAATGGAGAATGTGAGACTTCATATTCTGGGAGGGGTAGATGACGAGGAATATGCAGATGAGTGTTATGCACTGGTGAAACAGCTGGATATCAAAAATCTTGTTTTTACAGGAAGGGTAGATATTGTACAGTATATGAGAAAACTGGATTTTACGATCCTTACCAGTATATCAGAAGGCCAGCCATTATCCGTGCTGGAGTCATTTGCGGCCAGACGCCCATGTGTAACGACTGATGTAGGATGTTGCCGGGAACTTCTGAATGGAAAAGAAGGAGATAATTTGGATGTGCCGGTTATTGCGTTCCGCCTATGTACAGGGATGGACTTGCTTTCGCTATGGAAAAATGTGTGAATCCAGGAGAAGACGGATCAGAATGGGAAAAAGCGGACAGGCAAGAACTAAGGCATATTACAGCATGAGCGCATGATCAGTGAATACAGAAAACTTTACAGGGAGGTGGAGGAAGCATATGGCAGGGATTGGATTTGAACTCAAAAAACTGTTCAGCAGAAGAGGGCTGTTTGCTTCTTTCCGCGCCTATGGATATGCAGGGATTATCTGTACCGGTCCCATGTTGCTTGGTATCGTACTTCTGCTGGGGGTTATGTTTTTGTGTGACAGGACAGGCGCTCCGAAACAGAGCAGAGAATTACTGGTCTGCATGATCACATATACACTTCTTGCATCATTGACGGTAACCAGTTTCTTGTCAATGGTAGTAACAAGATTTATTGCAGATATGCTTTATGAAGAAAAAAATGAGGCAGTTCTGTCATCTTTCTGGGGTTCGACAGGCTTAATGCTCATTGCAGGAGGAATTTTATATGGGATTTTTCTGATATTTTCCGGAGTTGGGCTTATAGATAAGTTTTTATGTTTTGAGTTGTTTGGAGAACTGATCGTTACATGGAATGCGATGAGTTATCTTACTGCAATTAAAGATTACAGAGGAATTATGTTATCCTTTCTTGCTGCGATCGCTGTTACTTTTCTTTCGGGAGCTTTATTGTTGTTTCTGGGAATTTCCCATGTGGAAGCATTGATGGCTGCGGTATGCATTGGATATGGGATCATGCTTTTATGGGATGTTGTTTTACTGTATGAGTATTTTCCACAAAGTGATATCAGTGCATTCTTATTTTTAAGGTGGGCAGATGAGTTTCTGCCGCTGGCATTTACAGGACTCTGCATTAATATCGGGCTGTTTGCCCACCTTGTGATCATGTGGGCCGGACCGCTGGGGAAACAGGTAAAAGGGCTTTTTTATGGGGCACCGTCACATGACGTACCGGCATTGATCGCATTTCTGACAATTCTGATCACCACTGTAAATTTTGTGGTTTCTGTAGAAGTTAATTTTTATCCGAAATACAGGAATTATTACAGTTTATTCAATGATGGGGGAACCATTAAGGATATTATGCAGGCCGGTACAGAAATGCTGGATGTACTGAACAGAGAATTGAAATATACCGCTTTGAAGCAGTTACTGACTACTGCGCTGGCGATTTCAATGGGTGAGAGTCTTTTGAAGTACCTTCCTTTGGGATTTAATGATCTGATGTATGGATATTTCCGGACACTTTGTGTTGGTTACGGCATTTATGCAGTTGCAAATACGATGCTTCTGCTTCTTTTATATTTTACAGATTACAGGGGAGCATTGGCTGCTTCTGTAATTTTTGCCGTGGGAACTTCTGTGTTTACTGTGATTTCACTGTTTTGTCCGCAGGTATATTATGGCTTTGGGTTTCTTGCAGGATGTGTACTGTTTTATTTTATAGTTATGATCCGTCTGGAACGTTATACCAGACGTCTGCCATATTATATTCTCAGCATACAGCCGGTGGTAGCAGAAGACAAATCGGGGGTATTTACCAGAATCGGATATTTTATGGATGAGAAACTGGAAAGGAGAACGAGCGTTGACAGGAATTAAAAAAATAAATCTGATAAGTGCAGTATTAGTCAGTCTTTCTCTCTGTGGAGGCTGCACTCTGGAAAAAGCGGGAAACTCTTCACAGGATCAGACAGTACAGGAAGATAACAAAACAGAACAGGTAAAGGCGGAAAAAGCGGAGAAAGAAGAAATCAATGAGATTCATTTAAGAGATAAGGATTCTTTGTATGAAAATGATGATGATACCAGTGTTGTTACCATGTATCTTACTGTATCTAAGGGAAATTCATCGGAAAATACATATCATACATGGAAGGAAATCAACAGCTATTCTGTTTATGATTACGAAGATATGGGAGTGGAGAGATATCAGGTGGCAGGACTTTTGCAGGTGGAGATGAGAATGGACCGACAGAAGGGGAAGTCGGATATGGAGAACGCGTGCCTAATGCAACTGTTCAGATCAGGGGCCAGACATCCAGTATGTATGCACAAAAGAATTATAAAATTGAGCTGAAAAAAAATAAAGGAACATGGAGAGGGCAAAGAACTATCAGTCTGAATAAACATATGACAGAAGGAATGCGCTTCCGAAACAAGCTGGCATATGATCTGATCAGGGGAATTCCTCAGATGGTTGGTCTGCGTACACAATTTGTACATTTGTATGTAAAGGACAACACAGAAGGATCAGGCGGAAAATTTGAGGATTATGGAATTTATACACAGGTTGAGCAGCTGAATAAGACGGCATTAAAGAGCCATGGACTGGATTCAAACGGACAATTGTATAAGATTAATTCTTTTGAATTTTATCGTTACGAAGATATTATAAAAAAAGAGGATGATGCAGGATATGATAAAACAGCCTTTGAAAAAATGCTGGAAATAAAAGGAGATTCAGATCATACCAAATTGATCGATATGCTGACAGATCTGAATGATTACTCTATAGGGATTGAAGATGTACTGAAAGAACATTTTGATGAAGAAAATATTATTTACTGGATGGCATTTCAGATTCTGATGGGAAACGTAGACACACAGAACAGAAATGTTTATTTATACAGTCCTCTGAATTCAGATATCTGGTACTTTATTGCCTGGGATAACGATACCTGTCTGATGAGACCGGAATATGAATTAAGGAATTTTTCGGATCAGAACAGCTGGGAAAAGGGAATCAGCAATTACTGGGGAAATATTCTGTTTCAAAGGTGTCTGAAGTCACGGCCTTTCCGGGAAAAATTAAATGATGCCATTCTGGATCTGAGGGAATATCTGAACAAAGATATGCTCACATCAAAGATAGAGAGCTATAAGAACGTACTGAAGCCCTATTTATATTCGATGCCTGATGCAGAGTATGAACCGCTTACATCTGAACAATACGATCAGATTGCAGCATCACTTCCTGATGAGATAGAGAAGAACTATCAGTTATATCTGGAAAGTCTGGAAACACCAATGCCATTTTATATAAGTGTTCCGTCAATAGACGGTGATAAGCTGAAATTTAACTGGGATGTGTCTTATGATCTGGACGCAGAGGACATTACGTATTCTGTGGAGGTTGCAAGAGATTATCTATTCCGGGATGTGATCTATCAGAACACAACACTGACTGTTCCGGAAGCTGAGATGGACCTTCCGGAAGCAGGACAGTACTTTGTGAGAGTAAGAGCAACAAATACATCTGGAAAAACGCAGGATGCATTTGATTATTATGTAACAGATGAAGGAAAACATTATGGTATGAAGTGTTTTTACATAACAGAAGATAATACGGTAGAGGAAGATATTTATGAGGAAGGCTGACAGAAAGGAAGAACATTTTCGTAATGAATGGAAATATCTTATCAGTACCAGTGAGAAAGAAGTCCTGAATCTTCGGATGAAGCCACTTATGAAACTGGATCCTCATGCAGAAAATGGAGGATACCTGATACGGAGCCTGTATTTTGATGATTACTGGAACAGTGCATATGAAGAAAAGGAAAGCGGCGTTCTTATGAGGAAGAAATACAGGATACGAATTTATAATTATAGTGCTGAAAGTATCAAGCTGGAGAGAAAAAAGAAGTTCGGCAGTTATATTTATAAAGAAGATGCCCCGTTGACAAAAGATGAGGTGCAAAAAATTCTTTCCGGCGAGTATGAATTTCTTCTGAAAAGCCCGTATAATCTTTGCAGGGAATTTTACATAGAATGTATGAGTAATATGATGCGGCCGAGAACAATCGTAGATTACGAGAGAGAACCATGGATCATGGATGAGGGAACAGTCAGGATTACATTTGATACAGATGTCAGAGCTGCTGTTGGAAGCTATGACATTTTCGACAGTAGCTTCCAGCTTTATCTGTACTGGAACCGGGAAAACTGATTATGGAAGTGAAATTTACAGAGATGCTGCCTCAGATTCTGAGAAATCTTCTGCCACCGCAGGCAGCAGAATTTACAGCAGTTTCCAAATATGTACTGTGTTATGAAAAAACGCGGTACATGAATGGATTTGAGTATTGGTGTGATACACAGGGGAGGATGATAAGATGAGTGTACAGGATATGATAAAAAAATCTGTACTGGAATCAGGAATGTTCAGTCAGTATGATATACCTAAGATATTGGCTGCTCTGGCAGTGGCTTTGATTTTGGGAAGTGTGATTTATCTGGTTTATCAGAAATTTTATGTTGGAGTTATTTTCTCCAGAAGTTTTGCAGTTACACTTGTGGGAATGACAGTGCTTACCTGTATGGTAACACTTGCGATCAGCAGCAATATTGTGATTTCTCTTGGTATGGTTGGTGCATTGTCTATTGTACGTTTTCGTACAGCAATTAAAGATCCGATGGATCTTCTGTATCTGTTCTGGGCAATCACATCGGGGATTACAGCCGGCGCAGGTATGTATGCATTAACTCTGTTGACAGCTGTGATTATCATTCTGATGATCACCCTGTTTTATCACAAACAACAAAATGGAAGAATTTATATTGCAGTGATTCATTATCAGGGAACTCAGGCGGGAGATGAAATTATCCGCTGTTTTGGAAAAAGAAAATATTTCGTAAAATCAAAAACTATGCGCAATGAAAAAACAGAAATGGCAGTGGAAATATATTGCAGACAGAATGACATGGAGTTTATGGAAAAAATCCGGGATATCAGTGGAGTGGAAGATGTTACATTGATTCAGTATAATGGAGAATATCATGGCTAAATGTCAGAAACGATCTCTGGTTCTGTTGGTTTTTGGACTTTTAGTTATTATAGCAGCAGGAGTATGGATGGTATTTGGAAGAAAAACTCAGATATATGAAAAAACAGAAGAAATTTTTGGAAATCCATTAATGGGATATGCACCTTGTGCCTGGGAAGAAACAATAGGAGAGGATATATCTTTACTGTATATGGATATTACCTGGGCTGAACTGGAACCAGAGGAAGGAAAATATGACTGGGAGAAAATCGAAAGAGAAAATCAGACTGACAGATGGAGAGAAGAAGGGAAACACCTGGTACTGAGGTTTGTGTGTGATATTCCCGGGGAGGAAAAGCATATGGACATTCCACAATGGCTATATGACAAAACTGATCATGCGGGAACCTGGTATGATATGGAGTATGGAAAGGGATATGCTCCTGATTATAATAATGAACAGATGATACAATATCACAAAAGGGCAGTTAATGCACTTGGAGAGCATTTTGGCAGAGATGGACTGGTCAGTTATATCGAACTTGGAAGTCTGGGACACTGGGGAGAATGGCATGTAAATATTTCCGCAGGAATACAGAGTCTGCCAGAAGAATCTGTAAGAGAACGTTATATGATTCCATGGACAGAGGCCTTCCCTGATTCCATGATACTGATGAGAAGATCTTTTAGTGAGGGAGAACATTATGGAACAGGTCTCTACAACGATATGACCGGACAGCCAGAGAGCACAGAGGAATGGTTTCGTTGGATCAATGAAGGCGGTGAGTTTGATCAGACTCATGAGAAAAAAGGGTTATCCGCAATGAAAGATTTCTGGAAAAAGTTTCCTTCCGGAGGTGAGTTTACAAGTTCAATTACAATGAAAGAGTTGCTTGACACAAATCTGGATCAGACAATAAATCTGATAAAGAAAGCACATACTACTTTTCTTGGACCGAAAGTAGCGGATAAAACTTATGAAAACGGTTATAGGAAAGTTTTAGGAAGCATGGGATATCGTTTGTGGATTTCGCAAGCAAGCCTTATTCAGATGCCGGGGTATGTCAGCCTGAATCTTAAATGGAAGAATGATGGAGTTGCACCATTTTATGAAGACTGGCCTGTATGGGTCTGGTAGAAGATGAGGATGGAAATAGTCTTGAAAAAGAAGCGGTTGACATTTCGTTAAAATCACTTCTGCCGGAAGAAACTTTACAGACAAAAACAAGAATGCAGGTAAAAAAGATGATCTCACTGGCCGGAAAGAAATATAAGATCAGTATAGGTATTGAAGATCCGATGACTGGGAAATTAGCTGTTCGATTTTCAATGAAGGGAACTTATAACGAAGGGAAAAATTATCTTTTTAGCAAATAATATTGAAGAATAAAAATGATTCGTTTATCTGTTACAGTAAAAGGAATAAAAAAATCGGATTGTATGTTTTTGAATACAATCTGATTTTTGCTAATTACTGGATAAAGTAAAAAATATATTACTATAATATTATAGTAAAAATTAAATAACATTTATTGGTTTTGAACCAGTCGTTGTAAGTTCCGCAAGGATTAAGCTTCTGGCAGCAGTACCGGAAATGGAGGGACGCCGTTTTGTTTAAGGAATCAGATATCGTGCTCAGTGCAAAGCACATTGTAAAACAGTTTCCGGCCTCCCATGGACGGACTCTGACAGCCTGCAATGACATTAATCTGAATGTCTATAAAGGCAAGACATTAGGAATCGTAGGAGAGAGCGGATGCGGTAAATCCACATTCGTAAGAATGGTTATCTCCCTTGACAAGCCTACCAGCGGTGAGATTCTGTATCATGGCAAAAACCTTGCTGACCTTTCCAAAAAGGAAACATGGTTAAATCGCCAGAACATGCAGATGGTTTTCCAGGATCCGCTGGCATCCTTTGATCCGAAGATGAAGATCGTGGATATCCTTACAGAGCCGCTGATCAACTTCGGAAAATTAAAGAAAAGCGAGAAAGAAGCCAAAGCAAGAGAACTGCTGGAAATGGTAGAGCTGCCTGGAGATTTCGTAGATCGTTATCCTCACAACATGAGTGGCGGACAGAGACAGAGAATCAGTATTGCAAGAGCGCTTTCACTGGAACCGGAGATTCTGGTTTGCGATGAGGCGACTTCTGCACTGGATGTTTCTGTACAGGAATCTGTGATCGAGCTTCTGGTACGCCTTCAGAAAGAAAAAAATATCAGCATGCTTTTCATCTGCCATGACCTGGCGCTGATTCGCTCTTTTGCCCATCAGATCGCTGTCATGTATCTGGGAAATATCGTAGAGGTTATTCCCGGTGAAGATGTTACAGAGCATGCAGTGCATCCATATACACAGGCACTTCTGGGTGCACAGTTCTCCATCCACATGGATCCGAACCAGAAGATCCAGAGTATCGAGAGTGAAGCACCAAGTCCTCTGGATGTACCCAAGGGTTGTCCTTTCCAGAACCGCTGTGAGCATTGCACAGACAGATGTAAGGCAGAGATGCCGAAGCTGAAAGAGATTGCTCCCGGACATGCAGTGGCATGCTTTTATGTGGAAGAACAAAAGATATAAAAATGAAAAAGAGGCTGTCACATCAGGAATTTTCCGGTGCGACAGTCTCTTTTGCGTAATGCTCAGTCTTTATGAAACAGGATTTGTGTAAAGAATCTCACATCTGAATCATCTGCCCAGCAGACCATACCTACTGCATCAGCCATTTTCTGTGCATCTACACTGTAGGCGGACATACAGGAACAATTCTTATACGGTCCTGCGCTCATGATCAGGATATCTTCTTTTCCTGCTTCCTGCATCTGTCTGGCAAGCTGTTCCGTAAGAATATTCTGTGCATGTTTCGCCTGCTTGAAAAGAGCCGGATCCATAATTGGATCTTTCAGAACAGTCTGGAGAACCAGTGCCTTTTCATATTTCAATGCTTTTGCCTGCATTTCTTCTACAGTACCGCAGGCAGGCGGACATGCAGGAACCAGGTTGTAATTTCCACAGAGATTGTCCTCGCAGAACTGTCTGTATTCCGGCACAAATACCAGATCCTTTGTATCCATGATCGCCGCATCTGCGAAACCCATGGAAAGTGCTTCTTTTATTAAATCCATAAGAATGTCTCCCTTCTTAAAGCGGATTATTTACTTTTTATCTTTTACGATTATAACATTTTGAAGTAAATAAAAACAGAAAAATCAAAATAAAATATATTACTGTTCACTCCGTTCACAGTAACGTAGCCAAAATTCATTCCAGATTGCCTGCGGCAATGGAATTTTGGCTTGTATGTCTCGGGATTTTGGCATATTCATGCCAAACACCTCGCGGAATAGTGGTGTGTGAACAGTAACTCAATTATACTGTTTTGTTTTTCAGCACTGCAGGTGATGTATTACCTACAACCATCGCTGTCAGCGGGCTGAAATACAGCAGACATGTTAA
>ENA-OQJH01000298-OQJH01000298.1-human-gut-metagenome-genome-assembly--contig:-NODE-298-length-28726-cov-4.605581_pt1 | contig 28726 bp, 32 predicted proteins | sample MGYA00242597_ERZ504763 | MGnify/ENA primary metagenome ERZ504763 (study PRJEB26092, sample SAMD00036359) | human gut metagenome | host: Homo sapiens | study: EMG produced TPA metagenomics assembly of...
CCCGGAAACCACTCAAACGTAGAGTTCGCAATGTAATATGTATCATCCACACGGATAATGGATGGATCTGCATTAAATCCCGGCAAAACCGGATTTTTAATCTGCAACATAACTGTATGCCTCCTTATTGTTAATCTATCTCTATCATACAGGAAAATGGGGGGTTTGCAAAGGGAAAAAGAAGAATTTATTCATCCTCTGCCTGAGCAAGCATGGAAGTAGCTGCCTGCTGCAAGATGCTCTCTTTCGAGAATCTTGTCATCTCATCTGCCATATCAGTATCACGGATACGGGATTCAGCGGACTGCAGGTTCTCAGATGTGTTGTCATCAACTTTGACAGTGTACTCAAGACGGTTCTGAATCAATGTCACTTACAGGTCATTTTTATACATGTTCTGATAAAATTTTATGCGGTCTTGGAAGAATGTATGTCGGTGGAGGAGAACTTACGGAAAATATTGATGATGTTGGAATGGTAGCCATATATATGAATCCGCTGGAACGGAATGGCTGAACCCTCAGGGTGACAATGTCAGCGGTTTGACAGCGAAAACCATTTTTCTCAGACGATTTTAAGTTTTCTTATTTTGACATGGAATTACAGAATAGTTAGAAAAATCAAGGCTTTCCTTGACTTGGATTAACTTAGAATTATATATGTTTCCAAGGTGGATTCGAGCTCCTAAGCACTAGTTGAGGGTTCGATTCCCGCAGGGAACATCGATTTTTTGCAGCAATGATCGTAAAAATTCATTGTTGCATTTTTATTTTATGGGGCTTGCGAGCACCGAAAAGACAAAATGGGCACCGAGAACTAAATCTATTCAAGCACACAATGGAGATAACTAAAGTGTAGGATGAGATTTAGGTTATCAATGAATGTCCAATGCTTGGACTAGGAACTTTTATGTTATCACCAGAGGATGCCTACACAAGTACATTAGAGGCATTAAAAATGGGATATTCCCTAATTGATACAGCAAATGCTTATGTAAATGAGCGTGCAGTTGGAAGAGCAATCAAGGATAGTGGAATTGACAGAAAAAATATATTTACCATAATAATACGAAGAAGTATTTTGAATTTCAGCAATAAGTACAGAAGATAAATAGAAAAAGAGCTTCCACGCATGTTCTGTAGTAGAACTGCGTGGAAGCTCTTTTTCTGTAAGGAGGGAACTATAAAAAAGAATTATTGGTAAAGTTTACAGGCATCCGTAAGCAACTTCACGCATTCTTAAATGGTGATATTGTTCGAGGTTTGGCTGCAGATTGTGCATATATACAATGGAAAGTCCGGTTTCCGGATCACATTCTGCCCAGGTTCCGGAGCCACCGGTCCAGCCAAACTGACCGAGCATGCCATTGTGCTGACCTTCGTAGCGGTTCATCAGGTACGCATACCATATCCGTAACCGTATCCGGCAAGATAGTCATTGGAGAAATCTTCCTTTATCATAGTTGGAGTCAGGGTATTCGTACGGATCAGATCTATGGTTTTTCTTCCGAGAATATGTTCTCCATTGTGTATGCCACCGTTTGCCAGCATCTGCATCAACTTTGTGTAGTCACGACAGTTGGTAATGACGCGGGCAAAGCCGGGAACGTTCCAAGAGGCCCGACAAAGGAAGCTTCGTGTACTTATCCGGAACGGTCAGACAGTCAGGATCGGCAAGGGTTTTGCCAGGTTTCAGGTAATAATTTTTTACAAGCCGTGATTCAAGGTCTCCGAACAGGAAATTTGCGGAACTGTCCATATCCAGAGGCTCAAACAGCATTTCTTTGATGACCTGTTCTGCTGGCTTGTCACAGAGTACTTCTAAGAGACCGGCGGTCAGCTCGCTGGCAAAACCATAAAGAAAGCGGGTTCCAGGTTCGAAAGCAAGGGGAACTCTTGCAGCAGCTTTAATCTGGTCGCGCAGAGTGAAGTAACCGTTGGCACGCAAAGCTTTCATTTCATCCGCCATTGCTTTTGCAGTTGGGTGATGAACCGGGATGCCTCCTATGATCATTTCGTAAGGAAGACCGCAGGTCATATTAAAAATTTGTTTTACTGTGATCGGATGCTCAACAGGAACTTCTTCGAGCGTACCGTTCGGCAGCTGGATGATTTTGGTAGAATGTCGGAACTCTGGAAAATATTCATAGAGCGGATCTGACATTAGGAAACGACCTTGTTCATAAAGCATCATACCGGTTGTATACATTGCAATTTTGGTCAGGGAAGCCTGGCGGAATACATGATCAGCAGTAAGAGGAACGGTATTTTCCTTATCTGCCCAGCCAAAGTAATTTTCATATAGGATTTCTCCTTTTTTGGCGATCATACAACTGCAGTTCGGGAGTCCATCATCTACATATTTCTGTAAAAGGCGATCTAAGTTTTTGAAATCTGACATGTAAAAACCTCATTTCTGCGCATATGCGCGTTTATAAAAACTGGATGCCACCGCATCTTGTGCGGAAGGCGGGGAACAATACGGGATTAAAGTAATCCGTAGGAAGCGGTCCGTACTCTCGGATGATAGTACTGCTCATCATTCGGGATCAGATTGTGCATATAGACAATAGAGAGCCCTTCCGCAGGATCTGCTTCGCACCAGCTTCCGAAGCCGCCGGTCCATCCGAAAGCACCGATGGACCCGTTCAAATCTCCGGCAGCAGGGTCAATGACTGTCCGGAAACCAAGTCCGTAACCATATCCTTTGTCAGGAAAGTCGAGAAGCTGCTCTCTGGTGAGACCATTTGTGCGCATCAGATCAATTGTCGTACTGCTCATGAGCCTTGTCCCGTCATAGACACCACCGCAGGCAAGCATCTGTAAAAGTCTGGAATAATCTTCCACGGAAGAATAAAGTCTTGCCCATCCGGCTTCATTTTCTTTTCCAGGGAGATGCTTTTTATCAAAAAAGTCAGGTCCTGGAACAAGATTTCCATCAGGATCTTTGGCATAGAGTGTGACAAGACGGTTCTTCGTCTGTTCGTCTGGAAAAATCGCGGCAGTGTCTTTCATGCCAAGAGGATCGAAGAGCATCTCTTTGAAAACATCGTTGACAGGTTTGTCGCAGACAGCCTCAATGATTCCGGCGGCGAGCTCACTGGAAAATCCGTAAATCCAGTGCGTGCCCGGATCACAGGCAAGAGGTGCTTTGGACATGGCAGATAAATGTTCTTTCAAAGTGTAAGATCCTTTTTCCCAGAGTGGCTGCATACACTCCTGCATGCCAGTCATGACAAGATCGTGGGTTGGAGCAGCAGAATTACAATAGGGAAGACCGCATTTCATGGACATGACATCACGGATATTGATTGGACGGCTGGTTGGAACGATATCGACATAGCCGTTCGGATGCCTGTCGTAGCGGGTACTTGTCTTCCATTCCGGAAGATAATCTCCAATTGGGTCTGTGAGGAGAAACTTGCCACGTTCATAGAGCATCATCATAACTGTGTAGAGCGGAATTTTGGACATAGATGCCTGACGGAACAGTGTGTCTTTCGTGACAGGTGTTTTGGTGTCGATGTCAGTGACACCGAAATAGCCTCATAAAGGGTGTTGCCGTACTGGACGACTTTCAGTCCGCAGCCTGGAAGACCGCGTTTTAAGAACCCTTCTAAAAGCTGGTCAATTTGTTTTGCATTTGACATAAAAGATACCTCCATTCATAAATGTGTTAATTTATAATAAAAAAATGTTTGAAATTTCTAAGGTGCTTTGCATACACAACGGGATTTCTGACCGGTGTCAGGCAGCAGCTTTTGTACGCAGCACGGATTCCTTCCACCTGCCAGACTGATAGCGCCATGCAATCAGGCAGAACGGATGATCTGATCGGTCAGGATAGCAAACCAGGCACCGGGAAGTCCAAGGGAAAATACGTTGATTGCCAGAAGAGCAAGTCCCGGACGGAGCAGCATGACAGTGAAAAATGTCAGCTTTGCAACAAACTTTGTATCACCGGCACCACGGAGTGCACCTGCCACGATAAACTGTGAAGATTGGAATGGCTGGATAAAAGCAACAATCCAGAGAATCTGGATACATAGTGTAATACAGGTTGCGTCGTTCGTGTACAGACCAGAAAGCGGCCTTCCGAATATTACAAAGAGTATACCGAGTGTAATGGCAATTGCATACCGCACCGCTTGCAGCGTGTGGTATACGCCTGTGCCATGTCAGGTCTTTTTTTCCAAGGCTTTGTCCGGTTAGCGAGGTCGATGAAATGGAGAATACTTGTCCGTTCATCATAGTAAGGGATTGAATATTCATACAGACCTGATGTGCAGCGAATTCAACTGTTCCAAGGGAAGCAACCGCTTTGGAAAAGATCATAGAACCAATTCGCATCATAAATTGCTCCAGGCAGCCGGAAGACCGATGGCTGCGATTTCTGCGAGCTCTTTTCTGCTTGGTCTGAAGTCATCATGCAGATTCATATGAATATAACAGCTTTTCTTTGATATGGCGATCACTGCAAGGATACAGGATACAATCTGGCTGATTGTGGTGGCAAGAGAAGCGCCCGCAACCTCAAGGCGTGGAAAGCCTAAATGTCCGTTAATCAGTAAGTAGTTCAGAATCAGGTTTACCAGATTGGCGACTGTGTTATAGTACATGGCTGTTTTGGAATCGCCAATTCCGCGAAGAAGCGCTGTGATGGTCGAGGTCAGGGAAAAGAATACGAATCCTGCCATCTGAATCTGCAAGTAAGCAGTTCCGGCACTTAAAATGTGCCCATCCTTTGCACCCATGAAAAGAACGAGCGGTCTGGCAGTCACAAAACCGACGACAGAAAGCAGGATGCTTAAAGTAAGGTTGAGCAACATTGCCTGTCTGGCATACTTCTGTGCAGCTTCCCGGTTGCCAGAACCTCTTGACTGGGCAACAAGTGCGGTGGAACCGACATTCATCGCCATGACCATTGTCATAAGGATAAACTTTGGCTGTGTCGTGAGGCCTACTGCCGTGATTGCCCATGTACCAAGATTTCCTACCATAATCAGATCGGCCATAGATGTGAAGGAAGACAGAATCAGCTCCACACTCGCTGGTAAGGCAATTTGCAAAATATCCTGATAAACAGCCCGGTTGGTTACGCCGTCTGGAAGCGTATGAGGAATTTTCCCTTTTGCAAGGTCAGCATCTGTTCCGGCGGGCAGATGGTCCAGGACTGTGTTTTCATACCCTGAGCCATAGATGATCACCTCTTTATTACTAAAATTCTGTTTAAGATAAAACAATCTTAACATTGCGGATACAGTATGTCAATAAAAAGCTAAAACGAAATAGCTCTAATGGCAAAAAACTTACGCAAAGAGAAATGGAAATAAAGAAGAAAAACAGGAAAAAAGTCGCAAAAGATGAAATAAACAGATGAATATTCAAAAAAAATAGATTGACAGAATAGAAAAAAGAAACTATAGTTAAGCTACGACGTTTTAGCAGTTACAAACGGAAAATAGTTTAGCGAACCTGCACAGACAGAGGAGGTAAAAGATGGGGTTAGTATATAAGAAGCTGGAAAAGATCGGAAGAAGTATGTATCTGTATTTTCCGGAACAGGAAAGAAGGACAGCATTCAAACGCTGCAGCATTACAATATTACGTGATGGAGAAGACGAAGCATCCGTACGGTATTTTTTAGATGAGCTTGGCATGCAAAAACTCGCGGAGGAACAGGAAATCATTCTTTCATTCCCGAATCCGGAAAACGGGCGCTGGAATTATGATTTTTCCGGAGAGACAGATGATCTGACAGCTTTTCATGATTTTCAGGATGCAATGACAAAGGAAGATGATAAGCCTCTTGCAACACGGCCGAACGGGATTCCAACTTATGAAGCTATGTTGAGTGTCTGGCATCCGATGAATGACACCAGGTATCTAGTCGGTACCGGAAGCGGAGCGCATATGGTATGCACGCTTGCAGCCTGTGTGGCAGAGAATATAGCAGCAATTTTTGCAGTGGGTGGAAGGCTATGTGAGGAAGCCAGATATCAGGCGGTGAATGCTGCAGTACCGGCTTTTCTGGTGGACAGTGACAGGAAAACACAGAATTATTTCAATGTTGTTAATGAAACAGAATGGAAAGAGACGGCAGATCAGATTACAGTGACAAGAAATAAAAGAAATCCATCTCAGTGTGTCATGAATTCAGAGAATATGCAGCTTTCCAAAGACTGGTGAACCGGGTATGGGAAGAACTATTTTCCGTGACCAGGCGCACCAATACCTCTGTGTATGGAGATGTGGAACCAAAACCGGACATGAAAAAAGCCGGGTTTGAACTTTATCTGGATGATGACAGGTTAGAGGAAAAGGTGAAGGTAAAGCATACCTGGTTTGTGCATGTACCTTCCGGTGTGAAAGATGGAACGTCAGGAAGGGTACCACTTATGCTCTTTTTCCATGGAGGATCGGATAACCCGGAGGAAGCCGCACAGATGAGCCGTTTTCATGAACTGGGGGAGAAGGAAGGCTTTATTACTGTGTATCCGTGGGGAACAGACAGAACACAGTGGAACAGCTTTTTAGCACCGGATGGAGCAGATGATATCGGGTATACAGTTGCATTGATCCAATATATGAAAGAACACTATCCAGTTGATCCGGAAAGAGTCTACCTGTCAGGCTTCAGCAATGGAGCAGGACAGGCGCAGGCAGTGGCAATGCTCCACCCGGAACTGATCGCAGCTATCTGTCATATTGACTCAAATTGGCCGGGAATCAGAAATGGTGCCAGTGAACTTACAGAACAGGATAAGTATCTGTTTGGTCTTGCGATGGAGAAAAAGAAAGAATACGATTACCGGATGCCGGTATGGTATACCTATGGTTCCCGGGAAATTTCTTATCCGATTTATTATCATTGCTCCCAACAGCATCAGTATGATTTCTGGAAGGCGTATAATCATATTCGGATCGAAGAGACACCGGATCTTTCCAAACCTGATCCGAGTGGATGCGGTGTGCCGGGGCAGATTCAGCAGAGAATCCGGCCTTCTGCCAGACATCCGGAACATTACTATGACGTTCAGAGGTTTTACTCGGATGAAGAGCATCCAGTGAATCTGTATATCTGGCGATGATGCATGACAAAGGACATGAGGTAGCAGATAAGGATCCTGAGCTTGGATGGAATTATGTAAAACAGTTTAGAAGACTTCCGGATGGCAGTTTGAAAATAGTTTCTAATGAATAAGCTATTGACAGCTAAAACGAAATAGCATATAATAGCAACATAAGAAATGTACGGAGAGAAAACAGATTGGACTGAGGAGAAAATAGGAGGGGTAGCTGAATGAAAGTTTTTACAAATAAGAAAAAGATGAGAGGGTATCGGGAATTCCTCTATATTCTGCCTTTCATTATTCTGGTTGCGATATTTGCTTATTATCCACTGTATGGATGGGCATACGCGTTTTTTGATTACAAACCGCCAAAAGCACTTAGCATGGATGACTTTGTAGGATTGAAGTGGTTCCGGTATCTGGTAGACAATCCGGTGAGGATTAAGCAGACGCTGATGGTTTTGAGAAACACCTTTGCAATGAGTGGATTGACCATTTTATTTTCCTGGCTGCCGATGATTTTTGCCGTATTTCTGAATGAGATTAAGTGTATGCCATTCCGGAAATTTGTCCAGACCGTGACGACACTTCCAAACTTCATCAGCTGGGTACTGGTATTTTCTATCTGCTACTGTATGTTCAACAGTACAGGTATGGCAAACAGCTTACTGATACAGATGGGAGTACTTGAAAAACCGATCGCTTTCTTGCAGTCTTCCAATCATATATGGCTGAAAATGTGGCTGTGGAGTACCTGGAAGAGCCTTGGATGGTCAGCAATCATGTATATCGCAGCAATCTCAGGGATTGATGCAGAATTATATGAGGCAGCAAAAGTGGACGGGGCAACAAGAATGCAACTGATCTGGAATATTACGATTCCGAGCTTACTGCCAACATACTTTGTATTATTAATGCTTAATATCGCAAATTTCCTTTCCAATGGAATGGAACAGTACTATGTATTCCAGAATGCATTTAATATGGATACTATCCAGGTACTTGATCTGTATGTATACAATCTGGCAATGGGAAGTGGAAGTTATTCTGTATCTACTGCACTCAGTATGCTTAAGAGTCTGATCAGCGTCATTTTGTTATGTGGTGCCAATACGCTATCTAAAGTACTGCGTGGTGATGGATTTATTTAAATGGAAGTGAGGATATGAACATGAAACAGAATGGAAAAATAAAAGAAAATGCCGGTCCGGTTGATAAACTGATCAGCGTGATTACTTATATTGTGTTTGCATTGTTTTCCCTGATCTGTATTTATCCATTTTACTATATTTTTATCAATACGATCAGTGCTAACGATCTGAGTGAAAAAGGAAAGATTATCTTCTGGCCGCAGCAGATCCATTTCAGAAATTATCTGGATGCAACCAAGATTCCGGGACTGCTGCAGGCAGCACAGATTTCCATTGCAAGAACGCTGATCGGAACGGCATGTACGGTATTGTTAGCCGGCTTCCTCGGTTATATGTTCACAAGAGAAACCATGTGGAAACGGAAACTCTGGTACCGGTTCGTAGTATTGACTATGTATTTTAATGCAGGAATTATTCCATGGTATATTACAATGAATAATCTGCATCTGACGAATAATTTCCTCGGATATATTTTGCCGACGCTGGTATCGCCTTTTTATATTATTCTGACGAAGACTTATGTGGAATCAATTCCGAGGGAGCTGCAGGATGCAGCAGAAGTAGACGGAGCAGGAACATTGAAGGTGTTCTTCTCAATTATTCTTCCGATTATTAAACCGATTCTTGCAACGGTTGCAATTTTTGCGGCAGTAGGACAGTGGAATTCTTTCCAGGATACGCTGCTTCTTGTAACAGACACAAAGTTATATACGTTACAGTTTATTCTGTACCAGTATATTAACCAGGCAAGCTCACTTGCAACGATTGTTTCTTCCGGAACCTCCAGTGAAGCAATCCAGCAGATGCTTGCAACGACGCAGACGGCTACTTCCATCCGTATGACAGTAACTATTCTGGTCGTAACACCAATTCTATTAGTATACCCATTCTTCCAGCGCTTCTTTGTAAAAGGAATTATGATCGGCGCAGTGAAGGGTTGAGAAAAAATTCATAAACTTCAACACACAATAGGGGGCTATTGTAGAAAAACAAAAGGAGGATATGTATTATGAAATGGAGAAGGACAATTAGTTTAGGCCTGGCAGCAGCCATGACAGCAAGTACAGTTCTTGCAGGCTGTGGAGGAGATTCCGGAGCAAATGGAAATGCTTCATCAGGGGACAACAAGAACCAGACAGCTGCAACAGAAGAGGGAGGCTCACAGGCATCAGGGGATGTGACAACCATCGAAGTCTATGATGTTGCGGCAAACTATCAGGGCATGCAGGCAGGCTGGTTTGGCGACCTTGTGAAAGAGAAGTTCGGTCTGGAACTGAATATCTTTGCACCGAATACATCCGGTGATGCGGCAGCACTTTATCAGACGCGATGCAGCTCCGGAAAGCTGGGTGATATCATTCTTCTGGACAATGCAGATTATCTGGACTGCGTAGAAGCAGGACTTGTTATGGATATTACGGATGATATCTGGAATTATCCAAACTTAGCAGAGTATAAGACACAGATTGAGGCGTTCAATGCGCAGGTTGGAGATGGAAGTAAGATTTGGGGAATCCCTACCGAGATGACGAATACTTCACCAGAGACATATTCACAGTCGACTCCGTTCTCAGCACCATGCCTTCCATGGGACTACTACAAAGAACTTGGATGCCCGGAATTAAAGAACCTGGATGATCTTCTGGATGTTTTAGAGCAGATGCAGAAAGCACATCCGACCAACGATGCTGGTGACAAAGCATATGCGATTTCCCTCTGGAAAGACTGGGATGGATTCGGTATGGAAAATATCTGCCAGACCGCAAAATGGTATGGGCAGGAAGTAAATCAGTCTGTATTAATTGGAAATGACAACAGTATGATGCCATTGATTGATGAGAACGGTGCATATTACAAGATGCTTGAGTTCTTCTTCAAGGCAAATCAGAGAGGGCTGATCGATCCGGATTCCTCTGTTCAGGACTGGACCACAACAGACGAGCAGAAGCTTCGTGCATACAGAAAGTACTTATTATGGTACAACTGGGAAATGAACCTTGCAGGTATCAATCTTTCCGATGAAGACAAAGCAGCAGGAAAAGGATTTGTGAATGTTCCTGTTGAAGACCTTAATATTTATCAGGTAGCAGATTCTTATTATGGCTCAGGCCGCGTATGGGGCATTGGTTCTGGCGTAGACGATGCAACAAAAGAAAAAATTATGCAGTTATTTGACTGGATGGCAAGTCCGGAAGGAATCAGTTACATGTGGGATGGTATTGCTGGTGTCAACTACACCATTGAAGAAGGAACAGGACGCTATGCACAGACAGATGACTCTGTAGCTTATGTAGCAGGTAAGAAGAATCTTCCGGATGAATGGGGCGGCGGTCTCTACAATGATGGAAAATGTCAGTTGAACCAGTACATTGTATCTAACATGGCAGTTAATCCGAATAATAATGAGCCTTACAGCATGAGCTACTGGAGCACTAATCTTGAAAAACCGAAGGACCAGAGATATGTTGACTGGACAGAAAAATATGGCACTGATACACAGACAGAATACTTTGAGGAGAACGGATTATTAAAGACGGTTGCAAATGTAAATGTTGTTCTTGAAAGTGATACAACAGATATTGCGCTGATCAGAAGTCAGTGTGGAAAGGAAATTACAAATGCATCCTGGAAGATGGTCTTTGCAGCAGACCAGGCAGAATTCGATGCATTATGGGAAAACTTAAAAGAGACTCTTACCGGTATCGGATGGGATGATCTTGTGAAATTTGATATGGAAAAATATCAGAAAGTAATCGATGCAAGAAAAGCAGCAAAATAAAAAACAAACAGATAAGCAGTGAATAAGCAATGGCATCCGGTCTTTTCAGAAAGAGAGGACAGCCGGATGCCATTGCTAAAACGAAGGAAAAACAGCCGGTTGTCGGGTTGACAAAAGAATCTTAGATATGGTAGGCTCAGTTATAAGGCAAAAATAGTTCAAAATAGGATGAAAGGCATTGATATGGGTAAAAAACAAGCGTCCAAGATGCAGATTAAGAATATTGCGGATAAACTGGGACTTTCCGTGAGCACAGTGTCTGTTGTGCTGAATGGCAGAGGAGACCAGGTAAGAATATCAAAAGAGACGCAGAAGAAAGTATTAAATGCGGCGAAAGAGATTAATTATCAGCCAATATTTATGCGAGAAGATTGAGACAGGCAGCTAACGAGGAGGCACCATATGTTTTGGCACTGTTCTGGAGGCGTGACAATCTAAACTCACGTCTCGGGCGTTTCCTGGAAGGCATCTTTCAGACAATTGATTTGAAAGAGCTGAAGATAGAACTGGTTGTCCAGGCATATGAACCAGGGAACTTCATGACATATATGGATATGCTGTCAAGCAACCGCTTCAGTGGAGCCATGATCTGTGGACTTAACGAGGAAGAGCAGAAGGCGCTGGAAGAGAGGGAGATCACGATTCCGATTGTGTTTATCGGACGTGACAGCCAGATCTATCACAGTGTGCTGATGGACAGCTACCGGACAGGTGAAGAATGTGCGGCATGTATGAACCTTTCCGGAGTGAAATCTGCCGCCTTTTTGGGATTTGAGAAAACAGGAAGAGCAGAGAGACTGATGGAGGCAGGTTTCCTGTTTGGGTGCAGGAGTCATGATGTTGTGGCGAAGGAAGAATGGAATCCAAGGATTGAGAAGAGTTCCTATGAGATTGGATATCAGACAGCGAAACAGATGCTTTCAGATATGGAACTTCCGACCGCGTGGCTTGTAGCCGACTGCAGGCTTGCTACAGGGATAATGGCATATTGCAGGGATGTCGGAATCTGTGTCCCGAAAGATCTGAGGATTATATTTTTTGAGAACTCTCCACTACTCCGGTATAATAGACCAGCATTGTCTTCTGTGGATATTCCGTCACAGGAAATGGCAAAGAGTGCATTAGATATTTTAATTCTGGCAGGAGAGAGCCGGATGGATATTCCAATCCGGAGGGAGCTGCTGCCAATTTATCAGATTCGGGAAAGCAGCGGTCTGGAACAGGAAGAAAATTATAAATAACAATACAAAATAACAGCGGCGGTAAAAAATATGGAAATATATTGCCGCTATTATTTTTATAATATGCTAAAACGAAATAGCTAAAGAGAGCAGAAGGAGGAGATGAAAATGAAAAACAATCAGGCACTGACAATGTATCCGCTTTTTTTTGATCCAATTTATAAAAAGCAGAAATGAAAAAGATAGATGGCAAAGATTGTATTTGTTATCAGGAAGATTTCTGGGGAACCAAGGTTGAGGAGGATGGAAGTGTTACCTTTACAATGGAAGCACCAAAAGCAGAGACGGTAGAAGTTTCCGGTTTTGGAGGAACGCTTGGAACGGAGAAAATTGCACTGGAGAAGCAGGCAAACGGACTGTTTTCTAAAAATGTAAAGGGGATTCTTCCAGGCTTTCATTATCACAGGTGGTTTGTAGATGGGGTACAGGTGACGAACCCACATGCACCGTTTGCTTATGGATGTTTCGGGGCAAATAACTTTTTTGAAATGCCACGGGAGGGACAGGATTTCTGGTATCTGAAGGATGTACCGCATGGGGATGTGCAGATTCATTCTTACGTGTCAACACAGAATGATCACATAAAGAAATGTTATGTCTATCTGCCGCCTTCCTACAGAGAGAATATAGATCAAAAATATCCGGTTATGTATATCCAGCATGGAGTGGGAGAGGATGAGACAAGCTGGCTGTGGAACGGCAAACTGAATTTTATTATGGATAATCTCATTGCAGAAGGAAAATGCAAGGGTATGATCGTGGTTATGTGCAGCGGTTACGCGTTTAGAGATGATGAGGAGGCTGTCTTTTTCCCGGGTGACTTTGGAAGGGAACTGACAGAGGATGTTATTCCATATATGGAACATACTTTTCGCGTGAAAAAAGGACGGATGCACCGCGCAATGGCGGGACTTTCCCTTGGGTCGGCGCAGGCAACCCAGATCGTATCGAGATTCCAGAATCTGTTCGGACATCTGGGAGTATTCTCAGGGGTCAGGGATGAAGAGACAGAACGGATTCTTGCACAGTTTGCAGAGTATCCGATGCAGACCGTTCTTATGACGGCAGGAAAAGGGGAGAAGGATTTAGATAAAAAACAGAAAATATATACGGATCAGTTTGAAAAGCTCGGGGCAGCCGGAGGGCAGCGAAGCTATGAGGGCTATCATGAATGGCATGTGTGGAGAGAGAGCTTTAGGGACTTTGCATCCTTAGTCTTCCAGAAAGAGGAGCCAGAGGATGAAAGTGAACCAGTTTTTCCTTATGAAGAGAGAAAGCTATCCAAAGAGCAATTAGACCGTCAGACTTTTGCAGAGCATATGCTAATGTCTGATCCGATCCACAAAGGTCTGATTCATGCATTTGATGAGAAAGGCAGACCGTGTGGCAGATACCGGGAAGAACATCCGGGCGCAGAGGTGACAGATGGGAAGACTGGAACTGCCAGATTTTATCTGCGGGCAGACGGTGCGCATGATGTGGAGCTGAATCTGTGGGGAATGAAAAGCTATCCTATGGAAGAAGGAGAGGATGGCTGGTGGACAGCAGAGGTAACGGGAATTGAGAAAGGATTCCACTATTATAACTATATAGTAAACAGCGCGAACACGGTGGACTGCAATGCGCCGGTTGGCTACGGCGGCTTTCAGGCTGTGAACTATCTGGAAATGCCGGAGGAGGATTTTGAAGAATACAGAATCCGCCAGGTGCCACATGGAACGGTTCATTATGAATATTACAAATCTAATAGTACCGGGAGAACCAAGCTGTGTTATGTATACACACCAGCAGGTTATGAGGAACATCTGGAAAAACGATATCCTGTTCTCTATTTACAACATGGGGGCGGCGAGAATGAGGTTGGCTGGATCTGGCAGGGAAAGCTTGCCAATATCGCGGATAACCTGATCGCAAAAGGCAGATGAAGGAAATGATCGTAGTTATGAATACTGGCTATGCTTCCCGGAAAATGGTGAATATCACCATTCTATGAGCGCATTTCTGCAGGAGCTTCCGGAAAGCTGTGTCCCGTATATTGACAGCAGATACCGGACTATTGCAGACAAAGATTACAGGGCATTAGCAGGGCTTTCCATGGGAGGCATGCAGACGCAGAGAATCGTATTTACCTATCCGGAATTGTTCGGCTGGGCAGGCATCTTTTCCGGTGGTCTTGTGATCAGGGACGATGAGGTGGATTATACAGAAGTATTACTGAATCCGGAAGCATTCAGAAAGCAGTTTCATATGCTTTTTGTTGCATGTGGAAAGCAGGAATGGAGCTATGAGTCGACGGTTAAGAACGAGAAAGAAGTACTGGCGGCAGGTGTCCCGATTGAGGTGTTCGAAGGATACGGTTATCATGACTGGACATTCTGGAGACATTGCCTGAATGCGTTTTTAAGAAAATTATTTTAAATGTGTTTGCGGGGACAAGACACAGGTATGGCAGTGAAATGAAGGAGAAAAGACTATGGAAAAAGAAGCAAAAATTACAGTCCATCCATCCTTTGAGATAGGAGAAATCTCACCGAGATTATTTTCAACATTTCTGGAACCGATTGGAACAATGGTAAATGGAACGATGTACAACCCGAAGCATCCGACAGCGGATGAGCAAGGATTCCGGAAAGATGTGATTGAGGCATTGAAAAGTACCGATATGCCGGCAATCCGTCTCCCGGGTGGAAACTTTGTTTCGCCTGGGACTGGAAGGATTCCATCGGACCGAAAGAACAGAGAAAAGTACATTTAGATCCGGCATGGTATCAGTATATTACAAATGAAGTTGGTCATGACGAATATTTACAGTGGGCAGAAAAAGTGGAAGCAGAACCGATGTATACGATCAACCTCGGAACAGGAGGAATCCGAGATGCGATGGATATTGTTGAGTATACGAATCATGAGGGAGGCAGCTGGTGGTCAGATCTGCGTAAAAAGAACGGACATGAGAAGCCATATGGGGTGAAGGTCTGGTATCTTGGAAACGAGATGGACGGACCGTGGCAAATCGGTTCCTGGGATAAGGATCCGAGAGGCTACGGAGTTCTTGCCAATGAGACATCCAAAGTGATGAAGTGGATTGATCCGACGATAGAGACTGCTGTCTGCGCATCCTCTGCCATCTTTATGGATCACTATCCGGAATGGGAAGAGACCGTGCTCGAACAGTGCTATGATTCGGTGGATTATCTGTCCATGCACCACTATCACAGTGCGCCTCCGGGAGATATTAAGGCATTACTGGGTGGTTCCCTGTATTATGAGGAATTTATTGACACCGAGGCGGCACTTTGTGATGTGATTGCAGCAAAGAGGCGTTCACCGAAAAAATGATGCTCTCTTTTGACGAGTACGGAGCCATGATCCGGCCAAATGCCGAGCTGCATCCGGGCTATGGTGTCTACAATATGACAAGAGCCCACTACCGGTTTGATCCGGACAGAAAATATGTGCTTCATGATCCAGATCAGATGCCGGACAGAAAACATCCGGGAGGAGATATGCTGCAGATGCTGGCAATGGTTTCAATTCAGATGGCATTTTTAAGACATGCAGACCGTGTGAAGATTGCTTGCATGACAGGAGGACTTGGAGCACTCTGTTCTTCCGACCATGACCATGTGTGGAGATCAGCATCTTATTATGCACTGTCGCAGCTGATGGAGTATGCAAAGGGAACATCCATGCAGACAAGCGTGGAATGTGAGACCTATGATATGCCGGGATATGCGATCGATGATACATCCCAGTACAGGGGAAAACAAAATGTTCCTTATGTGGACAGTGCATCGGCATGGGATCGTGAGAATGGCAGACTGAATCTGTTTGTGTTAAATAGAAATGAGGAGAGTGAGTATTCTCTGACTGTGGATGTCAGAGGATTTGAGGGATACAGGTTTGTAAAACAATTCGAGATGTATACGGATGATCTGGAGGCTTCGAGCAGCTTTGACAATCCATCTTTGGTTCTTCCAAAAGAAAAAGAAGATATTTTGTTCGCAGATGGCAGACTGACAACATCATTAAAACCACTTTCCTGGAATGTATTGTGTTTTGAAAAGGAAGAAGAGTAGAACAGGAGGAGAAAAATGGCACTGATCCAATATTCATTTCGTTCAGAAGTGTTGAAAGAAAACACAGAAATCTATGTGATTCTTCCGACTTATGAGGTTTTTCGTGACCCGGAGAAAAAAGGGGCAGAAACTTATTATAAAGAATATGAGAGAAAAAAAAACGCTCTATGTGCTGCATGGAGGCAGTGATGATGCAAGCCTTTATCTGCGCCGTACCAGATTGGAAGAATATGCATTAGAGCGTGATCTTGCAGTTGTGATGCCGGAAGTACGCAACAGTTTTTATTGCGATATGGTACATGGAAAAAAAATATTTTACATACTTAAGCGAGGAGCTCCGGAGATTGTGGAGAATATATTCCCATTGACGCATGATCCGAAAGAAAGGTATGTGATCGGTAATTCCATGGGATCCCACGGAACCTTCAAGTGGGCTTTGAACCGCCCGGATTTCTTTGCAGCGGCAGCTGGAATGAGCGGTGCGGGAGAGGTGGAGAGCCTTGGATTTTTTGATATGAATAATCCGAATGTTGCATCAGCTTTCGGGACAAGGGAAGAGTACAGGGGAAGCAGTAATGATTTTTATCACCTGATCCGAAAGAATCTGCAAGAAGGGAAAAAACTACCAAGATTGTATAGCTGCTGCGGCAGACAGGACTTTTTTTATGAAGGATCAAAAAAATTTTGCAGAAGTGGCAACCAAGATGGGATGTCCGGTAGAGTTCTCTGAAGGAGAAGGCAGGCATGAGTGGGGCTTCTGGGATCAGTGGCTTCCGGTCATGATAGACAAAATGATGAAGGAGGATGTATGAGATGGGAGTGACAATGTTTGATTTTTTATCAGATAAGCTGGGCTATCACACCAAATTGTATGTGATCCTTCCGGGGTGTGTCAATCAGGGGAAAAAGCCGGCAGGCACTTTGTATCTGCTGCATGGCGGTGGAGGAAACAGCCAGGACTGGATCAGGTTTTCTTCCATTGAGCGGTATGCGGAGGAAAAAAACTTTGCAGTTGTCATGCCGGAAGTGGATGGTGGATGCTTCTACAGCGATATGAAATATGGATACCCATATTATCAGTTTGTGACAGAGGAAGTTCCAATGGTAGCTGAGAAAATGTTTCCGGTCAATACGGAACCTGAAAACCGTTATGTAGCGGGGTTCTCAATGGGTGGATACGGTGCTTACAAATGGGCATTTACAAAACCTGGATTTTTCAGGCAGCGGCAAATCTGTCCGGTCTTTCCTTTGTGACGGAACTTTTTGCAGAGCAGAGAGCACGGTATCAGGATAAGGAACAGGAAAAAACGATGTGGTTTCGCTATGCTGGGGAAGCTTAGAGGAACTTGCCGGAACAGACAGCGATTCGAAAGTGTGGATCGATCGTGCATCTGAGACGGGAGAATATCCGGCCTTATTTGGAGCTATCGGCACGGAAGATGGAGGTTATGCACACGCACAGAAATATTTGGCTTACTGCAAAGAGAAGAATGTGAAGATTTATTACGAAGAGATGCCGGGCGGACATGAATGGAAGGTCTGGGATACGATGATCGTGAAATATCTGGATTGGATACAGACACTGTAGTGCAAAGAGCAGCGCAGTTTTGCCAGGTAAAGGACCAAGAAAAATCTGAACATCAGGAAGGGTTAACTACTGGAAATGAGGTAGATAGAAGATGACAGAGAGAAGAAGAGCAGAGAGAAGAAGAGCAGAGATCGACTGGAAATTTTATAAAAAAGTCTTTTGGCTGGCATTGCCAATCGCCTTACAGAGCCTGATCACAATCGGAGTCAACATGCTTGACACGATTATGGTTGGAAATCTCGGGGAAATGTCACTTTCGGCAGTGTCACTGGCAAATCAGTTTATAGGTGTCTATCAGATTTTCTGTATGGGGCTTGGAATGGGAGCATCTGTTCTTGTATCCCGTTACTGGGGAATGCAGGAAGCAGAACCGGTAAAAAGTATACAGGCCCTTCGTAAGACAATTTGTATCGTAGTAAGAATTACAGTCAGCCTTGCACTTTTATTTGCGGTGGTGACTTTGCTGATCCCGCAGGTTGTCATGCGGATGTATACGCAGGATGCAGAGATTATACGGCTGGGAGAAATCTATTTTAGGTTTTCTGTGATTACCTATTTCTTTTTAGGTCTTTCATTGGTATGTACGATCATACTAAGGTGTGTCGGGCAGGTGAAGCTGCCGCTTCTTGTTTCAATCGGAGCGTTTTTTTGTGAACCTTCTGGCAAACTATGTATTTATTTTCGGAAAACTTGGAATGCCACGTATGGGAATCGCAGGAGCTGCGCTGGGAACATTGATTGCGAGACTGTTTGAGGCAGGGATGATCTGTGGATATCTGTTACTGAAAGATGAGAAAATCGGATTCAGGGTAAAACATCTTGGCATGAAGACGGCTGATCTGCTTGGAGAATATATCCGGATCAGCATACCGGTACTGATTAGTGACGGAATTCTCGCTATCGGAAATAATACAGTGGCAATGGTGATAGGAAGACTTGGAGTTACCTTTGTGGCAGCCAATGCCATTACAAGCGTAACACAACAGCTGAGTACTGTTATGATACAGGGAGTATGTCAGGCAGGAGCAATCGTGACAGGGCAGACGCTGGGAGAGGGAAAGCAAGAGCAGGCACAGAGTCAGGCTTACAGATTCTTAGGATTGGGACTGGGACTTGGAATGCTGTCAGCGTTCTTTATTATGGCAGTCAGTCCGGCGATTATTGGTTCCTATAAGGTATCGGAGGAGACAGCGGAGGTTGCTGCGCAGCTGATGCATGCGATCAGCCTGATTCTTATTTTCCAGGCAACAAACAGCATTATGACCAAAGGAGTGCTGCGTGGAGGAGGAGATACAAAGATGTTGATGCTTGCGGATAATCTTTTCCTGTGGGTTGTTTCCATACCGCTTGGAATGCTTGCGGGGTTTGTATTCCACTTCCCGGCGTTCTGGATATATGTGTGCCTGAAAGCCGATCAGATTCTAAAAGCAGTCTGGTGTGTATTCCGGTTGCGAAGTGGAAAATGGATGAAAAAATAACAGTTGGAAAAGTTTCCGGGCAGGAAGACAGAGCGTGAAGAAGGGAAGCGGGGACAGTGTGTCTGTCCCCGTTTTTGCACTTGAAAGAGAATATAATATGGGTTTGCAAAAGATAACAGAAAAATACTTGTATAATGAGGAGGAATATGATGGGGGAAACAGCAAAACTGCCAGATGGCAGCATGTTTGAATTTTGGGAAGACGAGACAGTGTATGACATCGTATTGCATGTAAACAGCACACATCCGGATGCGGATGATAGGAATGCAGGAACGTTAAAGGCACCACTTAAAACAATACAGGCAGCAGCGGAAAGGGCAGTGCCTGGAACGCGTGTCCTGATCCATGGAGGAGAATACAGAGAGTGGGTACATCCGGTGTGTGGAGGTATCAATGCATCACATATGATAAGCTATGAAGCATACGGGGATGGAGAAGTTGTGATCAAGGCTTCTGAAAAAGTGGAGAACTTCAGACCAAGTAATGGCTGGAGACTGTATAACAATTTTGGGAAAAAGAAAGAGGAAGCGAAGATAAAGGTCTGGGAATACTGTCTGGAGCCTAACTTATTTCTGGGATACAATCCGTTCTGCGCGGTGAACATTTTACATGACAGACTGTTTATTGAGTATGATAAGACAGATATGACAACTTATCTGAACCGGAGAGGGATGGTGTTCTGCGATGGAAAACCGCTTACACAGGTTTCACTTTGCAATGGACTTGGGGAAAAAGACGGAACGTACTGGGTGGAAGCTAACGGACAGCGTGTGCACTTCAGGCTTTGGAATGATGAAGATCCGGCGGATCATAGAATCGAAGTAACCTGTAGAGAACAGTGTTTTGCACCGGACGAACCATTTCTGTCTTATATAAAAGTAAAAGGACTGACCTGTGCACATGCGGCAACAGGGGCTCCGGTACCGCAGCGGGGAGCAATTTCCTGTTACAGAGGACATCACTGGATCATTGAGGACTGTACAGTAGACTGGTCAAACGGAGTAGGGATTGATGTGGGAAATGAATGCTGGCATCATGAGATGATACCGGGGCAGAAAATCGGATATAGCGTGATCAGAAACTGTACGATTTCCAACGCAGGGGTATGTGGAATTGCAGGGCTTCATGCAGTGCATATGTTGATCGAGGATAACCGGATCGAAGAAACCGGATGGCAGAAGATGGAACTTTCCTGGGAAGCAGGAGCAATTAAGCTTCACAATAGTGTAAACAGCCTGATCCGCAGAAATCTGTTCCGCAATACATTCCGGGCAGATCATCTGTGGATGGATTGTGGAAATGAAAATAACAGAATTACACATAACCTGTTTTTAGATGGAAGGGAGCAGAGAGAGGCTATTTTCATAGAATGTACGAAAGATGGTGTGAATCTGATCGACCACAATATCATCTGGAATGTGGAAGGTCGGTTTGACCGGAATCAGATAAAGGAGCAGAAAGGGTCGGCCGGCTGGTACGCAATGACGGAATCTGGTGAGGTGAATGGATATGGAATCTATGGGGAAGGAACAGACAGACTGCGGATCGAACATAATTTGATCGGGAATTGCAGAAGTGCTGGATATTTTGCAAAGCCGGTATCTTTCCGGATGCATGGTCTGGAAAGAGGCGGTACATCGAGAGATGCCTGGATTCTGAATAATTTGTTTTACCGTTGCGGGGAAGCTGCTGTGAAGTTCCCGACAAAGGACAACCATTGTGATGGTAATACCTACGTTGGAATGGAGGGAGGTTATCTGCGAATTCTGTATCCGGAACCGGAGGTATGTCTGCATCTTCCATCCTGGCAGGAATTTTATCAGTTCGACAGAGAAGGACAGGAAGGATGGTTTGAGATAGAGGTGGATACCGATCATCTGAAGCTGGAATTCAAGAAGGCAGATGATCGTCCATTTGGCTTCCCGGGAGAACTGGCAAAACGGGATATTGTATACAATCCGGAGGAGGTAAGAACAGTGGATATCCATACGCTGTCGCAGAGTGATTTTTATGGAAATGCTTTAGAAGCAGGGAAGGTAATTCCAGGACCATTTGCAGAGATGCGAAAGGGAAAGGTTTATGAGATAGATTGTCGCAGGAAAGAGAGATAACCTGGGGTATCAGGGAAGAAAAAAGGAGAAATAAAGTATGGACAGACTAAATATCAGGACCAAAAACAGGAAGTTTGAAACAGCAAAAGATTTGTATGGGATTTTCTTTGAAGACATCAACCGGGCCGGAGATGGTGGAATCTATCCGGAAATGATAAGAAACAGATGCTTTGAAGATTCACTTCTTCCGGAGGGATATACGCAGCGGCAGATGGAGTTCATGTTGTGACAGATTCCGGATGGGAAGATGAATTCAATGGCGGAGAAGGACTTTCTAGCTGGTAGAGGAGGACCAAATTGAAAAAACGTCTGTACCGGGGTGGTATGCACAGGATGCGCGCATGCGGTTAGAACAGGCGGACACTTTGAACAAAAACCGGAAAGCGGCACTGAATGTACGGTTTGAAAAGGGTGGAAGCATCTGGAATATAGGATTTTGCGGTATCCCACAGAAAAAAGGGGAAGCATATAAATTCTGTCTGTTTGCAAAAACAGCCCAGGAAACAAAATTGGAGGTTTCTGTCATAGAAAATAATGTGTGCTTTGCATCCACAACATTGCTGCTGAAAGGGAATGGTTACGTAAAGTACGATGCAGTACTTGCCGCAACAGGAGACAGTCAGAATGCGAAGCTTATATTTCGGTGTCCGGATGGTGGAGAGATCCTGTTTGGTTTTACATCTCTGATGCCGGGAACAACCTATAATGGACATGGATTACGCGTGGATCTCGTTGAAAAACTGCGCGATCTGCATCCGAGTTTCATGAGGTTCCCAGGGGGATGTATTGTAGAGGGTTCGACGCCGTCCACTGTCATGCTATTTCGTAATACAGTAGGACCGGTATGGGAGAGACCGGGGCAGCAGTTAGTATGGCATTACCGCAGCAGTAACGGACTTGGATTTCACGAGTATCTGCAGCTTTGCGAGGATCTTGGAATGGAACCATTATATGTATGTAATTGCGGTATGACCTGTCAGGGTAGGAAGCCTGTTCTCCTCACAGGAAAAGAACAGGACGAGATACTGGAAGATACAATGAATGCTTTGGAATATGCGCTTGGATCGCCGGAGAGCAGATGGGGAAGCTTAAGAACACAGATGGGACACAGAGAGCCGTTTGGGTTGACTTATCTTGAGATTGGAAATGAGAATTTCGGACCGGATTACGAGGAGCGCTATCGCAGATTTTATGATGTGGTGAAGGAAAAATATCCGCATTTGAAGGTGATTGCGAATGCGCATATCGAGGAGCATGCCTGCACGACGGAGTATGTGGATGAGCATTTTTATAATTCAACCGAGTTTTTTGCAGAAAATCAGAATTATTATGAAAACTATGACAGAAAAGGTCCAAAGATATTTGTCGGTGAGCAGGCGGTAAATGAAGGTGCACATCTTGGAAAATTATATGGAGCACTTGGAGAGGCAGCATTCCTGATCGGGCTGGAAAAAAATCAGGATGTTGTAGCACTTGCATCGTATGCTCCGTTATTTGAACATGTTCATTATCATTCCTGGTCACCGAACCTGATCCGGTTCCAAAATGCAGAGAGCTTTGGAATACCGACTTATTATGTATGGAAAATGTTTGGAAAAAACAGAGGATCATATGTAGTGGAGTCAGAGGTGGAATCCGGTAAAATATACCGTCCGATGGAGGGCATGGCATCTTTGAAATCCAGATCTGTCCTGAACTATAAAAATGCAATGTGGAATGGCAGAAAAACAGCAGTGACGCATGAAATGATGGGACATGTGATGGAAGAGGAAGAGGATGGCAGCTGCTGTATCGGACATCCTGATGAAGAACAGATTGCAGCAATGTGCCGGAAAATGCCATGGGGAGACAAAGAGAAGAGCTTTGTTGTATTCGGGGAGGAATCAGATACCTGTGGAAAATTTGATGTTGATATTTATGTAGAACCAGGCAGCAGCTTTGAAATTGGCATTTTCAGTGCAAGGGTAATTTTATCTTATTATGACCAGTTGTTAGAAGGTGCGGAAAAAATATGGACACCGTTTGGAGTAAGACCTCTGCTCTGGAAAATAGAGGAGGATCATGCATCGTTCTGGGAAACAGCAATTCCTGAGGAGAAGAGACTGACGGAAGATTTTCCGCTTTGTATAGAGCCTGGAAGATATCATCATTTTGGATATGAGACAGATGGAAAGACGGTACGGCTCTTTATAGACCGGAAGATAGTACGTGAAGTGGAAATTCCATCTTTTCCAGCAGTATCTTCTGTAACAACAGTGACAGAGGATGAAATTTTTATCAAACTTGTTAACATGGAAGGAAAAACAGATCCTATAGAAATCTCTTTAGACTGCGGTGTAGAGCGTGAGTATGAGGCAGTTCTTCTGACAGGGGAAAAGACAGCAGAGAATACATTTGAAGAACCGGAAAAAGTGAGTGACAAGACGGTGAAGATGGAGGGAGCATCTAAAAAATTCATTTATGAAGCACCTGCTTACTCTGTGAGTGTGTTAAGATTGAAGAAAAAGCAGGCATTTAACCCATATCTTCCATCGTGGGAGTATATTCCGGATGGAGAGCCGTATGTGTTCGGAGACAGGGTGTATGTATACGGATCCCATGATTTTTATAACGGACATGTATTTTGCCTGGGAGATTATGTCTGCTGGTCAGCACCGGTTGACAATCTCGCCGACTGGAGATATGAAGGAGTGATTTATCCTAAAACAGAAGATCCATTGAACAGGGATGGAAAGATGTGCCTGTATGCCCCGGATGTGACAGTGGGACCGGATGGAAGATATTATCTGTATTATGTGCTGGACCATGTCTCTGTCGTATCAGTTGCAGTTTCTGACACACCGGCAGGAAAATATGAATTTTATGGATATGTCCATGATAAAAGGGAGACAGACTCGGGGAAAGACCGGGGGATGAACCACAGTTTGATCCGGGAGTACTGACAGAAGGAGCGCGAACCTATCTGTATACGGGATTTTGCGGAAGAGGAGACAAAACGAGACATGGTGCGATGGCGACAGTGCTCGGTCCGGATATGATTACCATCGAGGAAGAACCGGTATTTGTGGCACCGGGAGGAGAGTATGCGGATGGAACCGGATATGAGGGACATGCATTTTTTGAAGCACCATCTATCCGGAAGATAGGAAACACATACTATCTGATTTATTCGTCTTCGGTGATGCATGAGTTATGCTATGCAACCAGTGAGAAACCAACGGGAAAATTCACATATAGGGGTGTGCTGGTAAGCAACTGCGATATGCATATAGATACTTATAAACCTGCAGATATGCCATCTGCCTATGGCGGAAACAACCATGGAAGTATCGTGGAGATTTCCAGTGAATGGTATATTTTTATCACAGACAGACGAACGGAACCTGGTATAGCAGACAGGGGTGTGCAGAAAAGCTTCATTTGGCAGAAGATGGAAGCTTCCGCCAGGTGGAACTGACATCCTGTGGATTAAATGGCGGATCACTAGTGGGAAGGGGGGAATACCCGGCTTATATTGCATGCAATCTGTTTACAGCGGAGGAGAGCATTTTTGATGCAAACCAGAGATTTCCAAGAGTGATGCAGGATGGAAGAGACGGTGATAAGGAACCGGGTACATTTCCCATATTACAGATACCACAACGCTAGGCTTTAAATACTTTGAATGTGAAAATGTACAGAAAGTCATCCTGAAAGTGAGAGGATATGGAAGTGGGACGTTCGAGGTTAAGACAGCCTGGATGGTGAGGTGCTTGGGACGGTTCAGATTGTAAACAGCAATGTGTGGGAGAAATATGAGATTCAGGCACAGATCCCGGATGGTAAGCAGGCAATCTATTTTACATATAGAGGATACGGAAATCTTGACTTACTGTCATTCACACTTGAGTAGGAAAAATTACGGATAAAAGTGGGAGCACAGTCATTCATTTGGGACTGGAAGAATTTGAAATTTTGTTATTTTAGCCGGTTGTGGAAAAAAATGACAGCGGATATAATTAGGAAAGAGATATGGGAGAGGGAGACGATAAAATGAGTGAAGAGATAAAAAACGTGCAAAAGAACTGGTAAGCCAGATAACAGTGGAGGAGAAGATGAGCCAGATGCTCTATCAGTCACCGGCAATCGAAAGGCTTGGCATTCCGGCATATAACTGGTGGAATGGGGCTTTGCATGGAGTTGCAAGAGCCGGAGTAGCAACCATGTTCCCACAGGCGATCGGGCTGGCAGCCACTTTTGACAGAGAACTGATACAGGAGATCGGAGATGTCGTTTCCACAGAAGGAAGGGCGAAGTTCAATGAATTTTCGAGAAGAGGGGACCACGGCATCTATAAAGGGCTCACCTTCTGGGCACCGAATGTTAATATTTTCAGGGATCCACGATGGGGAAGAGGACATGAGACATACGGGGAGGATCCGTATCTGACAGGAGAATTAGGCTGTGCATACATCAAAGGTTTGCAGGGTCGGATCCGGAGCATCCAAAGGCAGCAGCCTGCGCGAAGCATTTTGCAGTACATAGTGGACCGGAAGCACTCAGGCATCAGTCAATGCGCAGGTGTCAAAGCATGATCTGTATGATACTTATTTATATGCATTCAAGCGGTGCGTCAAAGATGCAAAAGTGGAAGCGGTCATGGGTGCCTATAACAGAGTGAACGGGGAACCGGCATGTGGCAGCAAGGGACTGCAGAACGGTCTCGAGAAGATCAGTAAAATCCTGATGAGTGCGCTGCTAATCATGATTGTGGTGCTCGCCGTCCACAGCTTTACCCTGTCCGGTGCAGGAGAGGGAATCCGTTTCTACCTGATTCCGAATCTTAAGACTGTAAAGGAGGTTGGATTTGGAATGTCGTATCAGCCGCCATGAACCAGGCATTCTTTACCTTAAGCCTTGGAGTGGCTGCCATGGAGATCTTCGGCAGCTACATGGGAAAATATCATACGTTAGCTGGCGAGGGACTTCGGATCTGCGCACTGGATACATTCGTTGCCATTATGGCAGGACTGATTATTTTCCCGGCAGGTTCGATTCCCCCCGGGAACAGTCAAATTTTGCAACAAAGTTGTTATACAAAAAATCACCTTTCCGCTAAAATAGAGTTGTTCAGGCTGCTATTTAACGAAAGGAAAGGTGATTTTAATGGCATATCAAACAAATTCTATGGCACATACTAAATGGATGTGCAAGTATCACATTGTATTCACACCAAAGTACAGAAGAAAAGTGATATACAACCAGTACAAAGAAGATATCAGAGATATCATCAAAATATTGTGTAAATATAAAGGTGTGGAAATAATAGAAGGACACTTAATGCCAGATCATATCCATATGTTAGTAAGTATCCCACCGAAATATAGTATATCACAGTTTATGGGATATTTAAAAGGAAAAAGTGATTAGGTGAATGATCAATTTATACAAGGAGTAATATTTGATTGGGATAAAATTGATAAGGATAGTTATCTGAAGGGAATCAGGGCTTTTAAGGGAGTTGAAAAACTTGATTTTAACAAACCAATTACTTTTTTTTGTAGGGGAAAATGGCAGCGGTAAATCAACTTTATTGGAAGCACTTGCCGTAGCACATGGTTTTAATCCTGAGGGTGGAACGAAGAATTATGTTTTTTCTACGCATGATACACATTCAGAGTTGTGTGATGCGATAAGAATTGCCAAAGGCTATCGGAAGGAAAAGTGGGGATATTTCTTAGGGCAGAAAGCTTTTATAATGTTGCAACGCAGGAAGAAGAATATGCAGATATTACACATCCTTCCGCTAAATATCATGAAAAATCACATGGAGAGAGTTTTCTCGCATTAGCACAGAATAATATGAATCCAAATGGCTTGTATCTTTTTGACGAGCCAGAAGCTGCATTATCGCCGCAGAGACAGCTTACATTGTTGATGCAAATATACAGATGTGCAAAAGAGGGAGCACAGTTTATTATAGTTACGCATTCGCCAATTTTGTTAGGAATACCAGATGCAGATATCTATTGTTTTGATAATGGAGCATACATCTGTGCGAATATGAGGATACAGAGAGTTACCAGGTAACAGAAATGTTTATAAATAATAGGCAGATGCTGTTGGATAGATTACTAACAGATTAGATAATAAAGAAATCAACAACTTCAAGTTTAACGAAGGAGGTGCTTACATGAAAAAAAAGTATATCAAGGAATTCGAATGTGGAGCCGGATTGTTAAAATGTCCCCGGTCGTATTTGATTCGATCACAAATTATATTAGAAAGCAGTTGGTAAAGGAGTAGGTTATGACATTAGAAACTGAGAGATTAATACTTCGTCCCTGGAAAGAGGATGATGCAGAGAGTTTATATAAATATGCAAAAAATCCAGAGGTTGGGCCTATAGCAGGATGGCCAGTACATACAAGTGTAGAGAATAGCAGAGAAATCATCAAAAGTGTTTTGGCAGCAGATGAAACATATGCAGTGTGTTTAAGAGAAGATAATGTTGCAATTGGAAGTATCGGATTGACTCCGCCAGCTCAGTCGCACACAAAAGCAGCTGATGATGAAATAGAAATTGGATATTGGATAGGTGTTCCATACTGGGGGCAGGGCTTGATTCCCGAAGCGGTTCGAGCTTTACAGAAGCATGCTTTTTTAGATTTGGGTTGTAGTGCTATATGGTGTGGATATTATGACGGAAATGAAAAATCAAACGCTGTCAGGAAAATGTGGATTCAAATATCATCATACGGAAGAAAATAAACTGTGCACTTATGGGAGATGTTAGAACGGAGCATTTTACTTATCTTACAAAAGAACAGTGGTCCGATAGTCAGGATAAAGTAAATTTTATGGAGGTATAGAACTGTGAAAAAACACCATATTGAATATGTTGAAGTTGTGGGTGTAGATGGTGGATCTTGCTCTTATTTGTATCCCTCTGTATAACGAAATGTTCAGAGGCTGCTTTACAGTGGTGGAAAGAAAAATATCAAAAATTGATGATTAATGGTTGAGATTGTGAATAAGAATGGAAAAAAGAGAAAAGCACACCTATTGTTTTGACCGTGGGTGAGCATGGATGCGGAAGCCATAGCTGTCATTAAGAAAAATATATAAATACGCCAGTGAAATAATACAGATTGGCGCAGTTCTCTTAGATGAAGGATTCAACAGAAAACGAGGTATTAAAAGATGATAAAAATTAATAATCAGAACAGTACCAATGTGAATCTGGTT
>ENA-OQJH01000299-OQJH01000299.1-human-gut-metagenome-genome-assembly--contig:-NODE-299-length-28713-cov-10.434513_pt1 | contig 28713 bp, 42 predicted proteins | sample MGYA00242597_ERZ504763 | MGnify/ENA primary metagenome ERZ504763 (study PRJEB26092, sample SAMD00036359) | human gut metagenome | host: Homo sapiens | study: EMG produced TPA metagenomics assembly of...
GCAATGAGAAACCGTCTAATGAGCAATCAGCAGCGGAATCGTTAACAAAGAAGTCCTATCGATGCATCCAACGTAATGCTGGTTGTAAAAGGAGTTCCGACCCGCGTTGGAATCAAAGTTGAGATGGTTGAGAAAAACGGCAAAACAAAAGCTGTTAGAACCCGCGTTGCAAAGCAAAAGAGCTGAACGGCGCAGTAATTGATTAAGGAAGAGAGGAGGCAAAACCGTGAGTAGACTGAAAGATCTTTACAACGAGCAGATCGTTGATGCAATGACCAAAAAATTTGGATACAAAAACGTGATGGAAGTGCCGAAGCTCTCCAAAATCGTAATCAACATGGGTGTTGGTGAAGCTAAGGAGAACGCTAAACTTCTGGACGCTGCAATCAGTGATATGGAAGCTATCACCGGACAGAAAGCAGTTACCACCAAAGCGAAAAATTCCGTAGCAAACTTTAAAATCCGTGAGGGTATGCCGATCGGATGCAAAGTTACCCTTCGTGGCGAGAAAATGTACGAGTTCGCAGACCGCCTGATCAACCTGGCACTGCCTCGTGTACGTGACTTCCGCGGCGTAAATCCGAACGCTTTCGATGGCAGAGGAAACTATGCTCTTGGTATCAAAGAGCAGCTGATTTTCCCAGAGATCGAGTATGATAAAGTTGATAAAGTCAGAGGTATGGACATTATCTTCGTTACCACTGCTAACACAGATGAAGAAGCTCGTGAATTACTGACATTATTCAACATGCCATTCGCAAAGTAATAGGAGGAATTGATTCATGGCTAAAACAGCAATGAAAATCAAACAGCAGCGTAAAGCTAAATTCTCTACAAGAGAATACAACCGTTGCAGAATTTGTGGCCGTCCACACGCATATTTAAGAAAATACGGAATCTGCAGAATCTGCTTCCGTGAATTAGCATACAAAGGCCAGATTCCTGGCGTTAAGAAAGCTAGTTGGTAAAATTTTAGAAGGAGGCAAATTCAAATGAGTATGAGTGATCCGATTGCAGATATGCTTACAAGAATCCGTAACGCTAACACTGCAAAACATGATACAGTAGATGTTCCGGCATCCAAAATGAAAATCGCAATCGCTGATATCCTGGTAAACGAGGGATACATTGCAAAATATGAACTCAGCGATGAGGGTGCATTCCAGAATATGCACATCACCCTGAAATACGGCGCTGACAAAAACGAGAAGATCATCACCGGCCTGAAGAGAATCTCCAAACCGGGTCTGAGAATCTATGTTGCAAGGACGAGCTGCCGAGAGTACTTGGCGGACTTGGAATCGCTATTCTTTCCACAAACCAGGGTGTTATCACCGATAAAGAAGCTCGTAAGCTGCAGGTCGGCGGCGAGGTTCTGGCATTCGTTTGGTAATAGAAACGAAACAAGGCAACTGAAAACAGAGAGAGCTTAAAGCTCTCTCCGAAAATCTAAGTTAATAGGAGGAAATTGGTATGTCACGTATTGGAAGACTGCCAGTGGCAATTCCTGCAGGTGTAACAGTAGACATCCAGGAAAATAACCACGTTGTAGTAAAAGGACCAAAAGGAACATTAGAGAGAACTCTCCCGTCTGAAATGACCATCAAACTGGAAGACGGACACGTAGTAGTTACAAGACCGAACGATCTGAAGAAAATGAAAGCTCTTCATGGTCTGACCAGAACTCTGATCCACAACATGGTAATTGGTGTTAGCGAAGGCTATACCAAAACACTGGAAGTAAACGGTGTAGGTTACAGAGCTGCAAAACAGGGCAACAAATTAGTTCTGTCTCTTGGATATTCTCATCCGGTAGAGATGATCGATCCGGAAGGACTCTCCTCCGCTGTAGACGGCAACAAGATCATTGTTTCCGGTATCAGCAAAGAGAAAGTTGGCCAGTATGCCGCTGAAATCAGAGACAAGAGAAGACCTGAGCCATACAAGGGCAAGGGAATCAAGTATGCTGATGAAGTGATCAGACGTAAAGTTGGTAAGACTGGTAAGAAATAATTAAGGAGAGTGTGAACATGATTAGTAAAGTATCAAGAGCGCAGATGCGCCAGAAAAAGCATAGAAGATTACGTAATCATATCGTAGGTACTGCACAGCGTCCGCGTCTGTGTGTATTCCGCAGCAATAACCATATGTATGCTCAGATTATCGACGATACGATTGGAAATACTTTAGTTTCTGCTTCTACTCTTCAGAAAGATGTTAAAGCAGAGCTTGAGAAAACCAACAATGTAGATGCAGCAGCATATCTTGGAACCGTTCTTGGAAAGAAAGCTGTAGAAGCAGGTATTACTGAAGTTGTATTTGACCGTGGCGGATTCATCTACCAGGGAAAAATCCAGGCATTCGCAGACGCAGCTAGAGAAGCTGGCTGGTATTCTAAGAAAGGAAGGAAAAGAACACATGAAGCATACAATTATTGATGCAAGCCAGTTCGAACTGGAAGAAAAAGTCGTATCAATTAAGCGTGTTACAAAAGTTGTTAAAGGTGGTCGTAACTTCCGTTTCACAGCTTTAGTAGTTGTCGGCGACGGCAATGGACACGTAGGCGCAGGCCTTGGAAAAGCAGCCGAGATTCCGGAAGCTATCCGCAAAGGTAAAGAAGACGCTATGAAGAAACTGGTAAGCGTAGCAATCAATGAGAACGGAAGTATCACTCATGACTACGTAGGTAAATTCGGAAGCGCAGAGGTTCTGTTAAAGAAAGCTCCTGAAGGTACTGGTGTCATCGCTGGTGGCCCAGCCCGTGCCGTAATCGAGTTAGCTGGTATTAAGAACATCCGTACAAAATCCCTTGGATCCAGAAATAAGCAGAACGTAGTTCTAGCTACCATCGCTGGTCTGTCTGAGCTGAAGACTCCAGAAGAAGTAGCAAGACTTCGCGGCAAATCTACAAACGAGATCTTTGCTTAAGGAGGATGTGAAAAATGGCAGATAAATTAAAAGTAACACTGGTGAAATCCCCGATCGGATGTGTTCCGAAACACAGAAGAACCGTGGAAGCACTGGGTCTGAAAAAAGTTAACAAGACGGTAGAACTGCCGGATAACGCAGCAGTTCGCGGCATGGTTAATCAGGTTTCTTACCTGGTTAAAGTAGAAGAAGCATAAGGAGGTACCGTAATGGACTTATCTAATTTACAGCCGGCTGAAGGTTCCAGACAGAACGATAACTTCCGCAGAGGCCGTGGACATGGTTCAGGAAATGGTAAAACAGCAGGTAAAGGCCACAAAGGACAGAAAGCACGTTCCGGAGCACCGAGACCGGGATTTGAAGGTGGTCAGATGCCTTTATACAGACGTCTTCCGAAGAGAGGTTTCAAAAACAGAAACTCCAAGGAAATCGTTGGAATCAATGTAGATGCTCTGAATCGTTATGAGGACGGAGCTGTTGTAACCGTAGAAACTATGATTGAGACTGGTCTTGTTTCCAATCCGAGAGATGGCGTAAAAATCCTTGGAAACGGTGAAGTCACCAAAAAACTCACTGTAAAAGCAAATGCTTTCAGCGAGAGCGCAAAGGCAAAAATTGAAGCGGCAGGTGGAACAGTCGAGGTGATCTAATGTTTAAGACCTTTATCAATGCATTTAAGGTCAAAGATGTTCGTCGCAAAATATTTTATGTGCTTATGATGCTTGTTGTCATCCGGTTAGGCTCTCAGATGCCTGTACCGGGTGTCAATACAAGCTTTTTTGCGAATTATTTTGCAAATAATACGAATGAGGCATTCAGCTTCCTGAATGCATTCACGGGCGGCGGTTTCGACCGTTTCTCCATCTTTGCTCTGAGTATTACACCGTACATTACTTCTTCCATCATTATTCAGCTGCTCACCATTGCAATTCCACGACTTGAGGAAATGCAGCGTGACGGCGAAGAGGGAAGAAAGAAAATGACTGCGATTACTCGTTATGTGACAGTAGGTCTTGCATTGTTTGAGTCTGTTGCTATGGCAGTAGGCTTTGGACGCCAGGGACTCCTCACCACTTTTAACGCAGTTAATGTGATTGTTGTAGTGGCAGCTCTGACAGCCGGTTCTGCCTTCCTTATGTGGGTGGGAGAACAGATCAACGACAAGGGCGTTGGAAATGGTATTTCTATGGTCCTGTTAATCAACATCCTTTCCAGAATCCCGCAGGATATGGTAACCCTTTACGAAACTTTCGTAAAGGCAAAACCATCGCGCGTGGTCTGCTGATGTGGATTATCATCGCTGTTGTGATCATCGCTGTTGTTGTGCTGGTACTGATCCTGAATGGCGCTGAGAGAAGAATTCCGGTACAGTATTCCAAGAAAATGGCCGGAAGAAAAATGGTTGGCGGACAGTCATCCAATATTCCGCTGAAGGTAAATACAGCGGGCGTTATCCCGATCATCTTTGCATCATCCATCATGTCTTTCCCATCGATTATCCTGTCGTTTGTCGGAAAGTCGGATATCAAAGGTATCGGCGGAACGCTGATCAAGATGCTGAATTCCAACAACTGGTTTGACAAAACCAATCCAGTTGCTTCGCTGGGCCTGATTCTCTACATTGTCCTTGTTATTTTCTTCGCTTATTTCTATACCTCCATCACCTTCAACCCGATGGAAGTTGCAGATAACATGAAAAAACAGGGCGGCTTTATCCCAGGCATCCGCCGGGTAAATCCACGGTAGATTATCTGAACAATCTGCTCAGCTATATTATTTTTATCGGTGCAGCAGGTCTTACCATTGTTGCAGTGATTCCATTTTTCTTTAATGGATTTTTCAAAGCGAATGTATCCTTTGGAGGTACTTCTCTGATCATTATTGCCAGCGTAATTCTGGAAACCTTAAAACAGATTGAATCCATGATGCTGGTACGCAATTACAAAGGATTCTTAAACGATTAAGGCATAAGAGGGACTGTCTGGATAAGACAGGCCCTTTCTTTTGTTTAAAGCGCTTTTAAAGAGGCTTTAACAGAGAAAATTTTTGCTATTGTGGTTTACTTTATGGTATAATAGGGTAAATTACACGCAGCGGATTGCTGCAAATTCAAACATGGGAGGAAAAGCGCATGAAAATTATTATGTTGGGGGCACCTGGTGCCGGAAAAGGTACACAGGCAAAACAGATCGCTGCAAAATATGAGATTCCTCATATTTCAACCGGCGATATCTTCCGCGCAAATATCAAAGAGGGAACCGAGCTTGGAAAGAAAGCGAAAGCATTCATGGACAAGGGAGAACTCGTTCCGGACGAGCTGACCTGCGATCTTGTTGTAGACCGTATTTCCAAACCGGACGCAGCAAAGGGCTACGTGCTGGATGGCTTCCCAAGAACGATTCCGCAGGCAGAGGCACTGACCAAAGCCCTGGAAGCACGCGGAGAGAAAATTGACTACGCAATCAATGTAGAAGTACCGGATGAAAATATCGTTCACCGTATGGGCGGACGCCGTGCCTGCATCGGATGCGGAGCAACCTATCATGTAGAATTTAACGCACCAAAGGTAGAAGATGTATGCGATACCTGCGGCGGCGAGCTGGTTCTCCGTGATGACGATAAACCTGAGACCGTACAGAAGAGACTGTCTGTATACCATGCTCAGACACAGCCTCTGATTGACTACTATAAGAAAGCCAATGTTCTGGTGGAAGTTGACGGAACCCAGGATATCAACGTGGTATTTCAGGATATAGTAAAGATTTTAGGAGCGTAAAGGATGTCCATATCAATTAAAACTGCCCGGGAAATTGAAAAAATGCGCCGTGCCGGTGAGCTGCTGGAGAAGGTACACGACGAATTAGGCCGCGCCATCCATCCGGGAATGTCAACCTGGGAAATCAATAAGCTCGGAGAAGAAATGATCCGCAGCTTTGGATGCACTCCCAACTTTTTAAACTATAATGGGTATCCGGCTTCGATCTGCGTTTCTGTGAACGAGGAAGTGGTTCACGGAATCCCAAGTAAAAAACGGATTCTGAAAGAGGGCGACATTGTCAGCCTGGATGCGGGACTTATCTATGAAGGATACCATTCCGACGCAGCCCGCACACACGCGGTCGGTGAGATCTCGCCGGAGGCAAGAAAACTGGTGGAAGTAACACGCCAGGCCTTTTTTGAAGGAATCAAATACGCAAAAGCAGGCCATCATCTTCATGAGATTTCGGCGGCGATCGGTGCATACGCAGAGAGCTTCGGCTACGGCGTTGTCCGCGACCTGGTAGCCACGGCATCGGAACGCACCTGCACGAAGATCCGGCAGTGCCGAACTTCGCACAGCCAAGCCGCGGCGTCCGTCTGCAGCCTGGCATGACGCTCGCCATCGAGCCGATGATCACAGCCGGAGGCTATGCAGTCAGATGGCTGGATGATGACTGGACCGTTGTGACAGAAGACGGCTCTCTTGCCGCACATTATGAGAACACAATTCTGATTACGGAGGGAGAACCGGAAATTCTGACACTTTCGCATACGGAGGAGGATTTATGAAACCGATTGTGAAAGGAATGTTTGCCAGAAGCCTGGCCGGCCACGATAAAGGAAAGCTGTATGTGATTTCGGATGTACAGGAGCCATACGTATTCCTGGTGGACGGAAAAATCCGTACCGCCAACCGGCCGAAAAAGAAGAAGCTGATTCACGTACAGCCGGATTACGAAATGACGGATGCGGTTCGTGATGAAGATATCCGTAAGGCATTAAAAGAAAAAAGTTGCAAAGAGTTGAAGGAGGATTAATCAATGTCTAAGGCAGATGTAATTGAAGTAGAGGGAACTGTCCTCGAGAAATTACCAAACGCAATGTTTAAAGTAGAACTGGAAAATAAACACGTTGTACTGGCTCATATCAGCGGAAAGCTGCGTATGAACTTTATCCGTATTCTTCCGGGAGACAAAGTAACCATCGAGCTGTCCCCATACGATCTGGACAAGGGACGTATTATCTGGAGAGATAAATAAGAAATACGATAAAAAAAGCCATCCGGCATGCCGGATGGCTTTTTCTCTGTGTGTGTTTCTCTGTATTCATCCCCAATAACAGTAACCGTTCTACAGAACAAAGATTTCGATCACCGGCCTTCAGATTTCTGACAGCCACAAAGCAAGCACCAGTCTGCAAACCCTGCAGCATCCGCGGCGGCGGGCATCTGAATTTCTTTTCAGTCCCTTTTGAAACCTTCCAGATGTATTATGCAATATTTTAATAGAAAAAGCAATGAAAAAAGTATAAAATTTTATGAAAACTTTTTGTAAAAACCAGGAGAATTTGTGCACTTTTGAAACAAAATTTTTAAACCGTCAGAAAAAAAGAAAAAGTGAAAAGACAGGAGAAAAGAGCGGCCGGAAAACCGTGAAAATGACAGATGAGGGCTCGAAAGCGACAGAAGAATATATGTTTGTGAATTCTGTGTGAAGTTGAAATATTTGGTTGAATTCTCAAAATAATGTGATACAATGCAATAGAGAAACTTTACGGAGAAATTTTACCGGGAAGGATCTCCTGTGCGGTGCGGTAAAATCCATGTACCGGCAGAAATCAGGGAAACATTTTATGAAACAGCAGGCTGCAGTCTGAAAAAAATTCGGATCTGCAGCAATGGCATCGCTGCTCCTTACAGATAACAGGAAAGGAAAATGTGCAATGACAAAAAGGGGAAAGAAAAAAGGCCTTGTTGCAGCATTGAGCGTAGTTGCAGTGATTGTTTTACTTGCCGCTGCATATGGAATCTTCTGTCTGATCATCGAGGATGACAAATCTGCAGATGCTTCTATTAACGGAGTAAACATTCAGGGAATGAGCAAAAAAGAAGCTGCGCAGACAGTAGAACAGAAGTTTGAAGAAGATTATAAAGATACAGCTGTTACCGTTGAGCTGGATGGTCAGCAGTATACGATGAACGTATTTCCAATGCTGGGGATGGATGCTTCCGCAGAAATTGAAAAAGCATATGAAAAAGGCCATGGAAATCTTCTGGTTCGCGGTCTGGAGTGGGTCGAGATGAAATGGGGAAAGGCAGAGAAGCTTTCCTATGATGTGCAGCCGACTGCGACCCATCCAGATGAGGTGGAAGGAATTGTACAGGCATCCGGCATTCAGGATTACAACTCCATGCAGGATACTACATATGAAGTAACAGATACCGGCCTGATCGTGCATAAAGGCATTTCCGGAACCAGACCGGATGTGGATGCCTTAAAACAGCAGATCCAGACGAATGTGACAGCAATGAATTTCCAGGATGTAATTTCCTGCCCGACGGCAGAAAATCAGCTGACAGAACCGGATTTTGCCGGAATTGCAAGCCAGATTTATACCGATCCCGTCAATGCGACGCTGGATCCGGATAACGGATATTCCGTTGTGGCATCGAAAAACGGAACCTCAATGAATGCGGACAATGCGAAAGCCGAGTATGAGAGTGCAGAAGAAAATACGGATATCACGATTCCGTTTACATTTACCGAGCCGGAGATTACAACCGAGAAGATGAACGCAAACCTGTTTAAAGACACGCTTGGAAGTTACAGCTCCAGCGCAGCGGGTGGAACGAGCGGAAGAATTCACAACGTCGGACTTACGGCATCTATATGCAACGGACAGATTGTTCTGCCGGGAGAAACCTTCTCTTTTAATGGTGTCGTAGGTGATACAACGGCGGAAAAAGGATATCAGGAGGCAGCAGGCTATCAGGATGGCAAAGTCGTCCAGGTACTTGGAGGAGGCGAATGCCAGGTGTCCTCCACACTGTTTTCCGCTATTTTGTACACAGACCTTGATGTGGTGGAAAGAGCCAACCATTCGATGCCGGTACATTATGTGCCGTCTGGAATGGATGCAACCGTATTCTGGGATTCACCGGATTTCAAATTTGAAAATAATCATAAGTACCCGGTGAAAATTGTGATGAATATGGACAGCAGTGACACACTGACCGTAAAAATTCTCGGAACAAAAGAAAACGACTATACCATTGAGCCAAGGGTAAAGCAGATCGATGAAATGAGTAATGTAACGTATCGTGATTACAAAGATGCAAGCGGAAATGTAGTAAAATCAGAATCCGTATGCGCAAGCAAATACAAACCGCTGAACTCAGGATCATGATGCAAAAAAAGATGTTACCTGTAAAAACAGACGGGACAGAGAAAAAAATCTGTCCTGCCTGTTTTTTTTTTCTTACCGGTGGGAGAAATGAAAAAATGCACAGAAAAGGAGCAAAAAAAAGTGAAAAAATATGTAAAAAATTCCTTGCATTTCCGGGGACAAAATGCTATACTATAAAACGAACTTTTGCGCGTGGACTTTTTTTCTAACCCACAAAAAGAAAGCGCATCCCAAAAGTTTACAACAGAAAATTCCCCTACACGGGGCGCTAGGAGCAAAGAAAGGAGGATTCATCATGAAGGTTAGATCTTCTGTAAAACCGATCTGCGAGAAATGCAAAGTTATCAAAAGAAAAGGTAGCATCAGAATCATTTGTGAGAATCCAAAGCACAAACAGCGCCAGGGCTAATCCGTCATTAGGCTTGATCGTAATTGTGCAGATTTTAAGTGCGGCTGCAGCAAAGATGCGCGTGAGTGCGTTGTTTTGCTGTTAATATTATAAAGTGAGACACCTGGCAGACAAAGCAGCCAGGACACCTCCGGCGGATGGACGCGCGGAGCGCAGACATCCCTTATAATATTGCTTAATACTCCCATCTGTCAGGTGGCAGAAGGAGAAAGGTCGTGCGAACACGGCTGGATACACGCATACCTGTATCCCAATTAGGAAAATATTAATGTTTTAGAAAAATGGAGGACAAAGTACATGGCTCGTATAGCTGGTGTAGACTTACCAAGAGACAAACGTGTTGAGATTGGTCTGACCTATATCTACGGAATCGGTAGAACAAGTGCAGATCGTATCTTAAAAGAGGCTGGAGTAAATCCAGATACACGCTGCAGAGATTTGACAGACGATGAAGTAAAGAGACTCAGCGCAGTTATCGATGAGACTCAGGTTGTAGAGGGAGATCTTCGTAGAGAAATCGCTATGAACATCAAACGTCTGCAGGAGATCGGATGCTACAGAGGTATCCGTCATCGTAAAGGCCTTCCGGTTCGTGGTCAGAAAACAAAGACCAACGCAAGAACCCGCAAAGGTCCTAAGAGAACTGTTGCAAATAAGAAGAAATAATTTAACCAGTAGTCCAATATAAGATTAAGAAAGTGTAGGTTAGTTTTAAAATGGCAAAAGTGACAAAGAAAACGACAAAACGTCGTGTCAGAAAAAACGTTGAACACGGACAGGCACATATCCAGTCTTCCTTCAATAATACAATCGTAACACTGACTGATGCAGAAGGAAACGCTCTTTCATGGGCAAGTGCCGGCGGTCTGGGATTTAGAGGTTCAAGAAAATCTACTCCATACGCAGCTCAGATGGCTGCAGAAACTGCTACCAAAGCAGCGCTGGTTCATGGCTTAAAGACTGTTGACGTTATGGTAAAAGGACCAGGATCAGGTCGTGAAGCTGCAATCCGTGCCCTTCAGGCATGCGGTCTTGAAGTTACAAGCATCCGCGACGTAACACCGGTTCCGCACAACGGATGCCGCCCACCAAAACGTAGAAGAGTCTGATTAGGAGGTTAAGAACATGGCAGTAAATAGAGTACCAGTCCTGAAAAGATGCAGATCCCTCGGAATGGATCCTGTATATCTTGGAATTGATAAGAAGTCCACAAGACAGCTGAAAAGAGCAAACAGAAAAATGTCTGAGTATGGTCTTCAGTTAAGAGAAAAACAGAAAGCAAAATTCATCTACGGCGTTCTGGAGAAACCTTTTGTTAACTATTACAAAAAGGCTGACAGAATGGAAGGACAGACTGGTGAGAACCTGATGATCCTTCTTGAGCTCCGTCTGGACAACGTTCTGTTCCGTATGGGAATGGCTAGAACCAGAAAAGAAGCACGTCAGATCGTTGACCACAAACACGTTCTGGTTAACGGCAAACAGGTAAATATCCCGTCTTACCTTGTAAGCGCTGGTGATACCATCGAAATCAAAGAGGGTAAAAAATCCTCTCAGAGATATAAAGACATCGTAGAGGTTACAGGCGGCCGTCTGACTCCGGAATGGATCGAGGCTGATCTTGAGGCACTCAAAGGTGTTGTAAAAGAGCGTCCTACCCGCGAAATGATCGATGTTCCGGTTGACGAAGTGCAGATCGTCGAGCTGTATTCTAAATAAAGAATCGCCATACGCGGAAGGCTTTATTCCCATGAGTAATGAGCCAACCAATTTAAAAGGAGGGGCTTTCGAGTGTTTGATTTTAACAAACCGAAAATTGAAATTACTGAGATTTCTGATGACAAGAAGTACGGCAGATTTGTGGTTGAACCTCTGGAAAGAGGCTACGGTATCACATTAGGTAATTCTCTTCGCAGAATTATGCTTTCTTCCCTCCCTGGAGCAGCAGTAAGCCAGGTTAAAATCGAGGGCGTTCTTCATGAATTCAGCTCCATCCCTGGAGTAAAAGAAGACGTTACAGAAATCATCATGAACCTGAAGAGCCTTGCAATCCGCAATAACAGCGTAACCAACGAAGCAAAAGTTGCTTATATTGAGTTCGAGGGCGAGGGAGTTGTAAGAGCATCCGATATTCAGGTAGATCAGGATATTGAGATCATGAATCCGGATCAGGTAATCGCAACCCTGAACGGCGGCCCGGACAGCAAGCTGTACATGGAGCTGACGATCACAAAAGGCCGCGGTTATATCAGTGCTGACAAAGGCAAGAGCGATGACATGCCGATCGGCGTTCTCGCTGTGGATGCTATCTATACACCGGTTGAGCGTGTAAACCTCAAAGTGGAGAACACCCGTGTAGGTCAGATTACCGATTACGATAAACTGACACTGGATGTTTACACCAGAGGAACACTGGATCCGGACGAGGCAGTCAGCCTGGCAGCTAAGGTTTTAAGCGAGCATCTGAAACTCTTCATCGATCTGTCTGAGAATGCGAAGACAGCAGAAGTTATGATCGAGAAAGAGGACAATGAGAAAGAGAAAGTTCTGGAGATGAACATCGACGAGCTTGAGCTTTCCGTGCGTTCCTATAACTGCTTGAAACGTGCCGGTATCAATACCGTAGAAGAGCTGTGCAACAAAACTTCCGAAGACATGATGAAGGTTCGTAACCTGGGCCGCAAGTCTCTGGAAGAGGTACTTGCAAAGCTGAAAGAACTGGGACTGTCACTGAGTCCTGGGGACGGAGAATAAATCACAGCGATTTATCTTTCCGTTTGATTTGTAGACGAAAACCCCCTGTCAGTAAGTCCGAGGCAGCATGACTTGCGGGTTCCACAAATGGAGGAAAATTTAAAATGGCAAAATATAGAAAACTTGGCAGAACATCTGACCAGAGAAAAGCATTATTAAGAAACCAGGTAACCAACCTTCTGTATCACGGAAAAATCGTTACCACTGAGACCAAAGCGAAAGAGATCCGCAAGATCGCTGAAAGCATGATCGCACTGGCTGTAAAAGAGAAAGATAACTTTGAGACCGTTACCGTTACTGCTAAAGTAGCTCGCAAAGATGCTGATGGCAAACGTGTGAAAGAAGTAAAAGACGGCAAAAAAGTTACCGTATACGATGAAGTTCAGAAAGAGATCAAAAAGATCTTCCGTCCAGACTTCACGCTAGACGTCAGATGGCAAGCTTCTTCTATCCTGTAACAGAGGTTCCGACCGAAGCAGCAGGACGCAAGAAAAACACCAAGTCCATCGATATGCCACAGAAAATGTTCGATGAGATCGCTCCGAAATATGCAGACCGTAACGGCGGATATACCCGTATCATCAAGATCGGACCGCGTAAAGGTGATGCAGCTATGGAAGTTGTAATCGAGCTGGTTTAATCTGTAAATAGTTTTGAAATTCGCAGGGGCTGCCTCTTAGTAGGTGGCTCCTGTTTTGTTGTATATCATATTTTATATGACACAATTGCGAAATTGTGGCAATGTACGGGGTTGCATCTGCTTTGCGAATAAGGTACAATACAGAATACAGAACAGCTAAAATGGGATACAAAGGAGAGCATTTGCATGGAGAGCAAGAAAAAAATGTTGTTTATTTTTAATCCGTTTTCCGGAAAAGCACAGATTAAAAGTAAACTGTTTGAAATTATCGATGTTTTTGTAAAAGGCGGATATGAAGTCATTGTCCACCCGACGCAGGCAGTCGGAGATGGTTTCGAAAAGACAAAGGAGCTTGCGCGCAGGTGGATCTCGTTGTCTGCAGCGGGGGCGACGGAACACTGGATGAAGTTGTCAGCGGTCTGATGGAAGTGGATCAGCGCGTTCCGATCGGTTATATTCCGGCCGGAAGCACCAATGACTTTGCAAACAGTCTTTCTATTTCGAAAGATATGGTACAGGCGGCAAAGGATATCATCGAGGGAAACCTGTATTCCTGTGATGTGGGAGCGTTCAACAACGACAGCTTTGTCTACATCGCTGCATTCGGCCTTTTCACGGATGTTTCCTATGAGACAGATCAGCACATGAAAAACATTCTCGGCCATCTGGCATACCTGCTGGAGGGATCCAAACGGATCTGGAATGTGCCGACGTACTGGATTAAAGTCGAGGCAAACGGGGAAACCTTTGAGGGAGAGTATATCTACGGTATGGTGACGAATGCAAAGTCCGTCGGCGGCTTCAAAAACCTGCCGGGACAGGATGTACGCCTGGATGACGGACTCTTCGAGGTAACCCTGATCAAACGCCCGAAAAACCCGCTGGAACTGAATGAGATCATTGCGTCCCTGCTGATGCAGGAGGATCACACAGACCTCATCGATTCGTTCAAGACCGACCGCATCATCATCGAGTCCAACCAGGAGATTTCCTGGACTCTGGACGGCGAATACGGCGGAGATCACGGCTATGTCTGCATCGAAGCGCGCAAACATGCCATGGAACTGGTTCTGAACAATAAGTAGGCACGGCTTTTTGATAAGTTTTTCACAAAAAAGTGCAAAAAATGGATTTCGCTACGAAAATCATTTGGCATTTGCAGAAAGATGTTGTATAATAAAACCAGTTATGAAAGTAACAAGTATGCCATAAGCCTGAAAACGGTACACGGCACAATTACAGACACAGGAGGTCATTTGAGCTATGTTAGTATCAGCAAAAGAAATGTTGGACAAAGCAAAAGCTGGCCACTATGCAGTTGGTCAGTTTAACATCAACAACCTGGAGTGGACAAAATCCATCCTTCTTACCGCACAGGAGATGAATTCTCCGGTTATCCTTGGTGTATCTGAGGGTGCAGGAAAATACATGACAGGTTTCAAAACTGTAGCTGCTATGGTAAAAGCTATGATCGAAGAACTGAACATCACTGTTCCGGTTGCTCTGCATCTGGACCACGGAACCTACGAAGGATGTTACAAATGCATCGAAGCAGGTTTCTCATCCATCATGTTTGACGGATCTCATTATCCGATCGAAGAGAACGTTGCAAAAACAAAAGAACTGGTAGCTGTCTGCAAAGAGAAAGGAATGTCTCTGGAAGCAGAAGTTGGTTCTATCGGTGGAGAAGAAGATGGTGTTGTAGGTATGGGCGAATGCGCTGATCCGAACGAGTGCAAGATGATTGCAGACCTCGGTGTAGATATGCTTGCAGCAGGTATCGGCAATATCCACGGTGTATACCCGGCTAACTGGCAGGGACTGAGCTTTGAGACTCTGGCAGCTGTACAGGAGCTGACAGGAACTATGCCGCTCGTTCTTCACGGTGGTACAGGTATCCCGGATGACATGATCAAGAAAGCCATTGACCTTGGCGTTTCCAAAATCAATGTAAATACAGAGTGCCAGCTTGCATTCGCAGCAGCTACACGTAAATACATCGAAGAGGGAAAAGATCAGCAGGGTAAAGGATTCGATCCTCGTAAACTGCTTGCTCCTGGCGCAGAAGCTATCAAAGCTACTGTAAGAGAAAAAATCGAACTGTTCGGTTCTGCAAACAAAGCCTGAGTTTAAGCACGAAAATGCTGTGCAGGATTCCTGGGGGACTTCCTCCTCAGGGTCCGCACAGTATTTTTTTTCGCGAGCAACGAGTCAAAGTCTGTGCTTGCACGAGACCTTGACGACTGCCGCGAAAGCTTTCATCGAATCCGCTAATTTTTTCGCCTGAATTAGGAAAGTTTTGTAAAATAATACGAAAAAGGGACTGAGTTCAAAAAAGCACTTGCGTTTTTTAAGTTTTTGAGTTATTTTAGTATCAGTTGGAAATCAAATCCATATGCGAATGTAAAACAAGGGCGTTCTACAAAAACTTAGCTTTCCTTAGCTGCTTTTTGAGAACCCCTTTTTCTTGTATCAGGACCTTTTTAGAGTCCGGCGGGAAGGTCGCATCGCAAAATTCAACAAATGGAAAGGAAGAAAAGAAAATGGGAGAAATATGTAAATCCAGCCAAAATTTTTGGCGAAAATGTATTCAATGACACTGTAATGCAGGAACGTCTTCCAAAAAAATGTTTACAAGAAGCTGAAAAAGATCATCGAAGAAGGCGGTGAGCTGGATCTTGCTACTGCAGATACGATTGCACATGAGATGAAAGAATGGGCAATTGAAAAAGGAGCAACACACTATACACACTGGTTCCAGCCGCTGACCGGTGCAACTGCAGAAAAGCACGATTCTTTTATCACAGCACCGATGCCGAACGGCAAAGTACTGATGAGCTTCTCCGGTAAAGAGCTGATCAAAGGCGAGCCGGATGCATCTTCTTTCCCGTCCGGTGGACTGCGTGCTACCTTTGAGGCAAGAGGATATACAGCATGGGACTGCACCTCACCGGCTTTCGTTCGTCAGGACGCAGCAGGCGCAACCCTCTGCATTCCGACTGCATTCTGCTCCTACACAGGAGAGGCGCTTGACCAGAAAACACCGCTTCTTCGTTCCATGGAAGCTCTGAATGTACAGTCCCTGCGTCTGTTAAAACTGTTCGGAAACACCACTTCCAAGAAAGTAACTCCTTCCGTAGGACCGGAGCAGGAATACTTCCTGGTAGATGCAGAGAAATTCCTGCAGAGAAAAGACCTGATCTACACCGGACGTACCTGTTTGGCGCAATGCCTCCAAAAGGACAGGAGATGGACGATCACTATTTCGGAACCATCCGTCAGAGAATTGCTTCCTTTATGAAGGATGTCAACATTGAGCTGTGGAAGATGGGTGTTACAGCAAAGACACAGCACAATGAGGTTGCACCGGCACAGCATGAGCTGGCTTCCATTTATTCCGAGGCAAACGTAGCAGTTGACAACAACCAGCTCGTTATGCAGACTTTAAAGAGAGTTGCATGCCAGCACGGACTGAAATGCCTGCTGCATGAGAAACCGTTCGCAGGTGTCAACGGTTCCGGTAAACACGACAACTGGTCCATCACCACAGATGACGGCATCAACCTTCTTGAGCCGGGCAAAACACCGCACGAGAACATTCAGTTCCTGCTCGTATTAAGCTGCGTTCTGAAAGCCGTTGATGTTCACGCAGATCTGCTTCGTGAGTCCGCAGCCGATCCGGGAAACGATCACAGACTGGGAGCTAACGAGCGCCGCCAGCTATTATTTCTGTATTCCTTGGCGAGCAGCTGGAGGATGTTGTAGAGCAGCTCATCAGCACCGGAAATGCAACCAAGAGTAAAAAAGAGGGCGTTCTGGAGACTGGTGTTAAGACACTTCCGGATCTCAAGAAAGACGCTACCGACCGTAACAGAACATCACCGTTCGCCTTCACCGGAAACAAATTCGAGTTCCGTATGGTTGGTTCCCGTGACTCCGTTGCAGCTCCGAACATCGTACTGAACACCATCGTTGCAGAAGCATTCCGCGATGCATGCGATGTACTGGAAGGCGCTGAAAACTTCGAGGACGCTGTCCATGATCTGATCAAGAAGAACTTAAGTGAGCATCAGAGAATCATCTTCAATGGCGACGGATATGCAGATGAGTGGTTAGCTGAGGCAGAGAGAAGAGGACTTCCGAACATCAAATCCATGGTGTACGCAATCCCGGCACTGACCACTGATACCGCAATCAAACTGTTCGGCGATTTCAAAGTATTCACCGAGGCAGAGCTGGTATCCCGTGCAGAAGTTAAATTCGAGAACTATGCAAAGACCATCAACATCGAAGCAAAGACCATGATCGACATGGCAAGCAAACAGATCATCCCGGCAGTCATCAAATATGCGACTTCCCTGGCTGGATCTATCAACACCATTACCGCAGCAGGTGTTACAGCAGTTGGTGTACAGAAGAATCTGCTGAACGAGACAAGTGCACTGCTTGAGGAAACCCAGAAAGCACTCGACGAGCTGATCGCAATCGAGAATGCAGGATGCGAGATGGAAGACGGTGAAGCAAAAGCAAAATACTACTACGAGAAAGTTACTCCGGCTATGGAGGCACTCCGTGCACCGGTTGACAAACTGGAGATGATCGTAGACAAAGAGATGTGGCCGATGCGTCTTACGGCGATCTGATGTTTGAGGTTTAATCCGCAGACGGTCCGATAAATTGTAAAAATTCTGTGAAAACAGGGCAGAAAAAGAGGCTGTTTTTGACAACAGCCTCTTTTTTTAGTATAATGAGGATTAGCTGTTGCCAGAAGAAAAGGGCGGACAGCGCTGCCGGAAGAAACGGCAGGAAAACATGGAGGAAACGCTTCTGGATTTCGAAGGAAAACAGAAGTATACAGAACAATGAATGCAGAACTGGAAATTTTAGGTGTGAAGCTGAAACATTACCGCGTCGATGCGGCAATGGAGATTGCAGAGGAATACCTCTCGAACGATAAGCTGAATACCATCGGGATTGTTACGATGCAGATGCTGATGCAGGCGAGCAAGGAACCGACGTGGAAACAGTATATCGAAGATCTGGATCTGACGGTCATCGGGGAAACCGAAGTGCTGGAGGCAGCAGGAATCGACCCGGAGACGCGTCCTATGAGGAAGTGGAGACGAACGAGTTCATCGCCCGTTTTTCTGGGGACTGATTCAGAAAGCCGGATTTTCGTACTGGGCGACACTGAAGAAGAACTGCAGACACTGCAGAAATATCTGACAGAAACGTATCCCGGCATTGAGATCGGAGGCGGTGCTGTTGTCGAGACGCTGGAGGAATCCGCGTTTGACAGCCTGGTCAACGAGATCAACAGCCAGACGACGGACGTGATTGTGAGCGGCCTTGCAGGAACGCGGCAGGATCGTTTCGTTCTGGAAAACAGCAGCAAAATCAGCGCGAAAATCTGGCTGAGCCTTGGCGAACACTCAACACTGCAGAACGAGGCCGGTATAAAAACGAGCTGGTGGGGAACTCTGCTAAAGAAGAATACGTTCAAGTGGATGGTAACAAAATATAACAGCGAAAAGGACGGTTGAAGTTCATGAACTGGATACGGAACAAACAGCAGTGGAGAGATTATCTGCTGATTACGCTGGGAACCGCGGTCATGGCGGTTGCGACCAGCTCGATTTACGACCCGGCGGGGCTTGTTACCGGAGGATTTTCCGGTCTTGCAATCGTCATCAAACAACTGAGCCAGATGCTGTTCGGAAAAGGAGTTCCGCTCTGGGTGACGAACCTTGTGCTGAACATTCCGCTCTTTCTGTTCGGAATCCGTATGAGCCGCGATTTTCTGGTGAAAACCATCTTCGGAACACTGATGAATACGTTCTGGATTGCCGTTCTCCCGGTGCTGCAGCTGGTGCCGGATGACAGGATGCTTTCCGCACTGTTCGGCGGCGTTCTGATGGGAGCAGGCATCGGCCTCGTCTTCATCGGAAACGGTACGACGGGCGGAACGGATATGATGGCGGCTCTGATCCAGAGAAAGCTGCGCCACTATTCCGTTGCACAGGTTATGCAGGTGCTTGATGGAATCATCGTCATCGCCGGTATTTTTGTCTTCGGTATCCACGCTTCGCTCTATGCGATCGTGGCAATCTACGTGACGACGAAAATGACGGATGCCCTGATGGAAGGTATGAATTATGCGAAATCCGCGTTTATCATTACCGCGCATCCGGAGCAGGTAGCCGATGAGCTCATGAAAGAACTCGACCGCGGCGCGTCCGGCATCCACATCAAGGGAATGTACACGGGCGAAGAGCGTATGATGGTATTCTGTGTTGTGGGCAAAAAACAGATCCCGCAGCTCAAACAGATCGTAGGAACGATCGATCCGGACGCGTTTGTCGTTGTGTCGGATGCAAGAGAGGTCTTAGGAGAGGGCTTCCAGACGGATTTCTCCTGACCTTTTTACGTATTTTGTGGTATAAATGTTGTGTTTTCTCTTCCTTTTTTGTCTATTTTGTATTAAAATAAGTATATCTGTGAGGTACTTTGCATCAGGCGCAGAACCATAGGGGTGTGGATATGCCTGGCAATGAAAGCGGGTGCAGCCGGAGACAAACTATAGGATGAAAGAGGGAAGAAAATATGATTTCAAATCAGATTTTACAGAGTACCATTGAGGGAATCAAAAATATTTCGCGTGTCGAACTCTGCGTGACTGATGTAGAAGGAAAGGTTCTGGTAACGACGTTCCGGAGGTTGAGATCAGCCAGAATGATATTGTAACGTTTTGCGCAGTCTCAGGCAGATTCCCAGACCATGAAAAATTATCAGTTTTTTAAAGTATACGATGAACACCAGCTGGAGTACATTCTGGTTGTAAAAGGCGGAAACGATGACATTCACCTGATCGGGAAAATGGTTACCTTCCAGATTCAGGGCCTCCTTACCGCCTACAAGGAGCGCTTCGATAAAGACAACTTTATCAAGAACCTGCTGCTCGACAACCTGCTGCTGGTCGACATCTACAACAGGGCGAAGAAGTTACATATTGAAGTGGAAGCACGCCGCCTTGTATTTATTCTTGAGACAAATCCGGATAAAAACAGCGGGGCGCTCGAGAGCGTCAAGAGTCTGCTCGGTACCAAATCCGGTGACTTTATCACTGCCGTCGATGAGAAAAACATCATCATCGTAAAAGAACTTGCTCCAGGTGAGGATTATGCCAGATGAACAAAGTGGCAGCCACCATTCTGGAAGCAGCAGGAAGAGATGAGGAGGGGAAAACCCACGTTGCTTACGGTACCATTGTCAAGGAGATCAAAGAAGTATCGCGTTCCTATAAAGAAGCCAGAATGGCGATGGACGTCGGAAAAATTTTCTCCGCTGAGAATGATATCTATGCATACAGCTCACTGGGCATTGGCCGTCTGATTTACCAGCTTCCGATCCCACTGTGCAAAATGTTCATCAAAGAAATTTTCGGCAACAAATCGCCGGATGACTTTGATGAGGAGACACTGACAACGATCAATAAATTCTTTGAAAATTCTCTGAATGTCTCGGAAACCTCGAGACAGCTTTATATACACCGAAATACCTTGTCTATCGGCTGGATAAGCTGCAGAAGAGCACGGGACTCGATCTTAGAGTTTTTGAAGATGCGATCACATTCAAGATTGCGCTTATGGTTGTGCAGTACATGAAATACATGGAAACGCTCGATTATTAAGCGAGAACCCTTGAAGGAGGAATTGCATGATAACATTGGATAGTGTAAGTAAGAGTTACGCGAAAGGCCAGCCGGCCGTCAACAACGTATCCTTACACATCGAGAAGGGGGAATTCGTCTTTATCGTGGGAAACAGCGGTTCTGGAAAATCGACGCTGATCAAGCTCCTTTTGAAAGAACTCGAGCCCACATCCGGTACCATTAAGGTAAACGGACAGATCTTAAATAAAATGAAACGCTGGAGAGTGCCGAAATACCGCCGCGGTGTCGGCGTCGTATTCCAGGATTTCCGCCTTTTAAAAGACCGGAATGTCTATGAAAACGTAGCATTCGCACAGCGTGTCATCGAGAAACCGAACCGCGTCATCAAAAAGCGCGTGCCGGAAGTCCTGACGCTGGTCGGACTGGCAGAGAAGTACAAATCCTTCCCGAAGGAGCTTTCCGGAGGAGAGCAGCAGCGAGTTGCCGTGGCAAGAGCCATTGTCAACCGGCCTGACATCCTTCTTGCGGACGAGCCGACCGGAAACCTGGACCCGGGAAACTCCATGGAGATTATGAAGCTCCTGGAGGAAATCAACAACAGAGGAACGACCGTTCTTGTGGTAACCCACAACCGTGAGATCGTCAACTCCATGAAAAACGCGTTATTACCATGCGAAAAGGCGTGGTAGTCAGCGATGAGAAGGAGGGCGAGTACCATGAGGTTTAGTACACTGGGCTACAGCATCAAACAGGGTGTCAAAAACATCTGGAGAAACAAGATGTTCTCGCTGGCATCCATCGCAACCATGGGAGCCTGTATCTTTCTGTTCGGTATCTTCTTTGCGGTTGTCATCAACTTTAACTACATCGTAAAAAATGCCGAGACAGACGTATCCATGACCGTCTTCTTCAACGAAGATGTGGATCAGGCGACGATCGATGAGATCGGAACGGAGATCAAGGCCAAGACCGATGTGGTCAAGGAATGTAAGTATGTTTCCGCGGATGAGACGTGGGAAAACTTTGCAAAACAGTATTTCGAAGGAAAAGAGGAATACAAGGACGGCTTTAAGCCAAACGACAACCCGCTCGCAACTTCTGCTCACTACGAGGTTTACGTATACCAGGTAGAGACGCAGGATGCACTGGCTGAGTATATCCGCTCGCTGGACGGTGTCCGTGAGGTTAAACAGGCCGAGGGCGCAACAACAACGTTGACGACGATGAACCGTGTCATTGGCTACGTTTCCATCGCGATCATCCTGATTCTTCTTGCCGTATCTGTTTTCCTGATCAGCAATACCGTCACGATCGGTATTTCGGTCCGGAAAGAGGAGATCGGTATCATGAAGCTGATCGGTGCGACGAACCTGTTTGTAAGGGCTCCGTTCCTGATCGAGGGTATCCTGATCGGTCTTGTCGGAGCAGCGATTCCTCTGGGGCTGCTGTACGTTGTATACAACAGAGTCATCAGCTACGTTATGACGGAGTTCAGCGTACTGTCGAACTTTATGGCATTCATGCCGGTATCGGCCGTCTTCCGGATTCTGCTTCCGGTCGGACTCATTCTCGGTATGGGAATCGGTCTTGTCGGCAGTATCTTTACGATTCGAAAACACTTGAAAGTCTGATAGGATTAGACAATATAATGAAGTAAAAATAAGTCCCGGAATCCGTCAAAAGATTCCGGGATCTTTCGATTGGGAGGCATATTTTGGAAGAACTGATGAAGGAAGAAAAAGAGGGCGTAAAAGCGGCAGAGCAGGAAAAACCGAAAAAGCGCAGAAACAGAAAGAAAAACCGAAAAAATGAGATGCGGAAGAGCTACTTTGCGGGCATGATTTCGATGCTGGCGATTGTAATGATCGTGCTTGTCGGAACAACGTTTCTCTGGCCGGGAAGCAGTGCGGACCACCCCGGCGGCTTCTGGTCGTGGCGGAAGACGGCGGCGATCAAAGCGATGATCAGCCAGCTTTACGCGGGCGATGTGGATGACACAGAGCTGTCGGATGCGATGTATAAAGGGCTGATCAGCGGCCTCGGCGACAAGTATTCTACGTATTACACAAAAGAGGAATACGAAGCGATCAAGACAGCGCAGGAGGGTTACTATCAGGCATCGGTGTTACGGTGACGCTGGACGGCGATAAGCTGCAGGTCACCGGCGTACAGGACGATACCCCGGCGGCGAAGGCCGGTATTCAGGCGGATGACCGCATTGTGAAGATTGACGGGCAGACACTCGAAGGCTTAAGCCTCAACGATGCGGTCGGTCTTCTGAAAAACAGCGAGAACGATACCGTGACGCTTTCTATCGAGCGGGAAGGCGAGGCGGATCTGATTGAAACGGAAGTCACAAAAGAGAAGCTTGCGGCGATTGTGGCAGACGGTAAAATGCTGGACGACAAGATCGGCTATCTGGCCATCAGCGAGTTTACAGGGCTTACCTCCGAGCAGTTCCAGAAAGCATACCAGTCACTGCAGGATCAGGGCATGGAGCGCCTGATCATCGACCTGCGCGGCAATCCGGGCGGCCTTGTGACGGCAGTCTGCGACACCCTGCGCCAGATCCTGCCGGAGGGACTCATCGTGTATACCGAGGATAAAAATGGAAAACGGGAAGAGTATACCTGCGACGGCGATACCCCGATCTCGATTCCACTCGTCGTGCTGGTCAATGAAAATACGGCAAGTGCGGCAGAAATCTTCACGGGAGCAGTCAAAGATTACGGCATCGGAACGATTGTCGGAACGACGACATTCGGAAAAGGCATTGTCCAGAATACATTCCAGCTCTCGGACGGCAGCGTGGTGAAACTGACGATTGCCCATTATTACACGCCGCTCGGAAACGACATCCACAAGGTCGGCATTACGCCGGATGTCGAGGTGGAGCTGCCGGATGACGCGACGAGCGATGTGCAGCTCGAAAAAGCGTTGGAAGTTGTCAAAGGACTGGAAAGTGCGGAATAAAATAAGAATTTTTACAGAAAAGCAGGAAAAAGGTAGGAAAAAAAGCACGAACGTGTTATCTTAGTAGAGGAGCCGAAAACAGATCTTGGCAGGCTCTAAAAGAAAGTGAGGAAAGACAGATGAACTTACAGAAAGAAGAAAACAGGTTTTTGATAAAATGGACCAGGATTCCGCACTGCTTTTGTTTTCTGGAATCGAGCTGCATGTCAGCGCAGACGAATATCTGCCGTTTGAAGCAAACCGCAACTTTTTCTATCTGACCGGCCTTCGCAGAGATCACATGATCCTGATGATGAAAAAGACCGCAAAAGAGGAGAAATCCATTCTGTTTATCGAGAAAGCGGATCCGAGCCAGGAGAGATGGTTTGGAAGAAAAGTAACCGTATCCGAGGCACAGGAGATTACCGGAATCGACGACGTTCGTTTCCTGGATTCCTTTGAGGGTATGGTAAACCGTCTGATGGCACGCGAAGACATCGGAACACTGTATTTCGACTGCTACCGCTATCAGTTCGAGGATCTGCCGGACTACAACATGGTAAAGGCAGAGGAGTTTGCAAAGAAATTCCCGGGCAGACCGATCAAAGACATTGCGCCTGTCATCGCGGCACTGCGTATGCAGAAGGATGCGGATGAGATCGCACTTGTCCGCCAGGCAATCAAAATCACGGATGATGCGCTGAAATTTGTAATGAAAAACCTGAAACCGGGCTGCACCGAGTATCAGGCACAGGCTGATTTCGAGTACAAGATTTTCCACGAGGGAGCAGACGGAACCGCATTCCCGACGATCGCAGGAAGCGGTGCAAACGGAACGATGCTGCACTACGACACCAACCGTGACGTGTGCGAGGATGAGACCCTGCTTCTGATGGACCTCGGAGCAAAATTCCAGGGCTACTGCGCAGATATCACCAGAACGTATCCAGTCAACGGAAAATATACGGACCGTCAGAGACAGGTTTACGACGTTGTTCTGGCAGCAAACCGCGCCGTTGCAAAAGCAGCAAAACCGGGTATGACATTAAAAGAGCTCGACGATATCGCAAAGGATGTTCTCGGCGAGGGCTGTGTGAAACTTGGCCTGATCGAGAAGAAAGAGGATGTCGGAACCTATTACATGCACGGCGTTTCCCATCACCTCGGCATCGATGTACACGATGTGACCGCGGCATGGAACGACAAGCTGCGTCCAGGCGCCATCATCACCGATGAGCCGGGTCTTTATATTGATGAGTGGGAGATCGGAATCCGGATCGAGGATGATATCCTGATTACAGAGGACGGATGCGAGGTTCTTTCCGAGAATCTGATGCGTGATCCAGACCAGATTGAAGCCTTTATGCAGGAAAAAGAGGCGTAAGAAAAAAACTACGGAGGATTTAGTTAGATGAAAATTGCAGTTACATACGATAACGGGAATATTTTCCAGCATTTTGGAAAAACAGAGAATTTTAAGGTTTACGAAGTAGAAGACAATCAGGTGGTTTCCAGCGAAGTGATCGGATCCAACGGAACCGGCCACGGCGCACTGGCAGGCCTTCTTTCCGAGCAGGGCGTGGATGTTCTGATCTGCGGCGGCATCGGCGGCGGTGCACAGGCTGCTCTTGCTGAGGCAGGCGTAGAGCTCTGCTCCGGAGCGGAGGGAGATGTGGATGCAGCGGTGGAAGCTTACTTAAACGGAACGCTCACATCTGCGGGTGCAACCTGCGATCACCACGATCACGAGGAAGGCCATTCCTGCGGCGACCACTGCGGAAGCCATGAGGAAGAGGAGAGCTCCTGCGGCGTCCTGCGGAACCTGCGGCGGCGGATGCGGTGCACCGACTCCGGTTATGGAAGGTAAGAATGTCGGAAAAACCTGCCGTACCCACTACAGAGGAACCTTCAACGATGGAACCCAGTTTGATTCTTCCTACGACCGCGGCGAACCGCTCGAGTTCATCTGCGGTGTGGGCCAGATGATCCGCGGCTTCGATGCAGCCGTTGCAGAGATGGAAGTCGGCGAAAAAGTCAACATCCATCTGATGCCGGAGGAGGCTTACGGAATGCCGGATCCGAACGCAATTTTCACCGTTGCGATCGCACAGCTTCCGGGAGCAGAGGAAGTAGAGGTCGGACAGCAGGTTTATCTGCAGAACCAGTACGGCCAGCCGTTCCCGGTAAAAGTTACCGCAAAAGACGAGACCAATATCACGTTTGATGCCAACCATGAGATGGCTGGAAAAGAGCTGAATTTTGAGATTGAGCTGGTTGAAGTGAAATAAAAAAATGCATAAAAAAGAGTGTCAGGACGAAGGAGCCAGGCACTCTTTTTTGATGCGCAGAAAAATCAACGATTCCCATTTCCGATTTCCGTTATTTTTTGTAAAAGTAAACAAAAAATGACCAAAATTCATTTTTTGCCATTTCAAATATTGACTAATAGTCATTTAAGTTGTAAGATGTGGTACTAGAAAAACAAGTTAAAAATGAATCAGAGGAGATGAATGAAAATGGTTAAAGTTGGCAAATGGATTGCCAAGCACAGGATTCTGATGCTGATCATTGGATTTCTGCTGATTATTCCGTCAGTCATCGGAATGGCAGCAACGAAAGTAAACTATGATCTGCTCAGCTATCTGCCGGAGCATCTGGAAACTGTAAAAGGACAGGACATTCTGGTAGATGAATACGGCATGGGTGCGTTCTCCATGGTTGTCGTGGAAAATATGGAAATGAAGGACGTACAGAAACTCGAAGAAAAATTCGAGCAGGTAAACCACGTAAAAGAAGTTTTATGGTATGACGATGTGGCAGACATCAGCGTGCCGGTTGAGATGATCCCGGAAAAACTCCGGAAAGCATTCTACAATGGGGATGCAACCATGATGCTCGTTCTGTTCGACAATACGACTTCTTCCGATGACTCCATGGAGCAATCGAGGATCTTCGTAAAATTGCGAACGAGCAGTGCTTCATCGGCGGTATGACCGGTGTTGTTACCGATATCAAAAACGTAGCATTAAAAGAGCTGCCGGTTTACGTTGTCATCGCCGCAGTTTTGAGCCTCGTTGTCATCGAGCTGACATCGACTTCCTTCGTTGTTCCGATCCTGTTCCTGTTAAGTATCGGACTTGCAATCCTTTACAACCTGGGAAGCAACGTGTTCCTTGGTGAGACTTCCTACATCACAAAAGCGCTGACCGCCGTGCTGCAGCTTGGTGTTACGATGGACTACTCCATCTTCCTGCTGAACAGCTTCGAGGAGAATAAAAAGCGTTTCCCGGATGACAAAGAGCGTGCGATGGGCCATGCAATCGCCAACACGTTCAAATCCGTAGCCGGAAGCTCCGTTACCACCGTAGCCGGTTTCCTGGCACTGTGTGTTATGACCTTTGCCCTTGGCCGCGACCTTGGTATCGTTATGGCAAAAGGTGTTTTGATCGGCGTTGTCTGCTGTGTCACCGTCCTGCCGGCCATGGTTCTGGTATTTGACAAGGCAATTGAGAAAACGAGACACAAACCGCTGGTAAAAAGCTTGGATAAACCGTCCGCCTTTATCACCAAACATTATAAAGTATGGGTTGTGATCTTCCTGGTTCTGCTGTTCCCGTCGATCTACGGAAACAATCATACCCAGATTTATTACAACATCGCACGTTCCCTTCCATCTACCCTGGACTGCAACGTGGCAAATGATGAGGTAAAAGCGCAGTTTGACGTAAGCAACATGCATATTGTGATGATGGATCGCGATATGGATTCCAAACAGAAAAAGAAAATGATGGAGGAGATCGGCAACGTAAAAGGTGTCAAATCGACCATCAGCATGAGTTCCCTGCTTGGACCGACGATTCCGGAATCCATGATCCCGGAAAATCTCCGAAGCATGCTGCAGAGCGATGAGTATGAGCTTGCATTTGTGAGCTCTGAATATGAGTCCGCAACAGATGAAGTAAACGAACAGGTCAAAGCGATTGACAAAATCGTAAAATCCTACGATAAAGATGGAATGGTCATCGGTGAAGCACCGTTGATGAAAGACCTGCAGGATGTTACCGATGCTGACCTTGTCAACGTAAACGTGCTTTCCATTGGTGCAATCTTTATTATCATTCTGCTGATCTTCAAATCGATTTCTCTGCCGATTATTCTGGTAGCAGTCATCGAGTTTGCAATTATGCTGAATATGGCAATCCCGTATTATCAGGGAACCAGTCTTCCATTCGTGGCCAGCATCGTAATCGGAGCGATTCAGCTCGGTGCAACCGTGGACTACGCGATCCTGATGACAACCCGTTATCAGAAAGAGCGCCAGAATGGAAAAGACAAGAAGGAAGCTATCAGTATTGCCCATAAGACCAGTATGCCGTCCATCATCAGCAGTGGTCTGAGCTTCTTTGCCGCAACCTTCGGTGTGGCCTGCTACTCTCAGGTTGAGATGATCGGTTCCATCTGTACTCTGCTTGCACGGGGCGCGATCATCAGTATGGTCGTTGTTATCCTGATTCTGCCGGCAATGTTTATGATTTTCGATAAACTGATCTGTAAGACATCGATTGGATTTTTAAAGAAGAAAACAAAATAAAGTATGACAAATCCCCTGTACCGGAAGTAGCTGGTGCGGGGGAATTTTTTGCTTTGCGTTCAAATTTCTGATGTGACGGATAAGATTCTGCCACGGATTGAAGACTGGAAGAACCGGCCACTGGACGAGGTCTATCCTATTCTCCACATCGATGCAATCCATTATTCTGTAAGGGATAATGGCGTGATCCGAAAGCTTGCTGCTTATCCAATGCGTCGTAAAACCCCTTGCTGTGGGGAGTGTCAAATGGAAGAAGTATACCGGAAAAGAAGAAGGATAATATGGAAAATCTGAAAAGATAAAAACTACTCTTTATGAAGCGTATTCTCATAGTGACAGATCACTGGATGATATCCTGGCGTTTATTGAAAACTGCGCGTCGCATTCTCGTTACTTCAGCCTGCAAATAAAAAGTCAATACTAAAATTGAAGAAAGTTAAAAAACTTTACAGGTTAAAAATTAGGCATTAAAATAAAGGCCACCACAACCAGTGCTGGTCTGAAAGTAAAAGTTTTGAATTAGCTTGGATCAGGAAGAACAGAAAGATATTCTTTCACTCGTCCATAGTATATTCTGAGAAATTTATTAGCACCTGCAGTCA
>ENA-OQJH01000300-OQJH01000300.1-human-gut-metagenome-genome-assembly--contig:-NODE-300-length-28695-cov-2.325434_pt1 | contig 28695 bp, 37 predicted proteins | sample MGYA00242597_ERZ504763 | MGnify/ENA primary metagenome ERZ504763 (study PRJEB26092, sample SAMD00036359) | human gut metagenome | host: Homo sapiens | study: EMG produced TPA metagenomics assembly of...
GACCTGGCATCTTCTTTCCTTTGAATACTTTACTCGGATCAGATGCAGCTCCATTGGAACCTGCGTGACGGTGGAATTTGGAACCGTGTGTCATAGGTCCTCTGTGCTGATTATGTCTCTTAATCGCGCCCTGGAAACCTTTACCTTTGGAAATTGCAGTAGCTCAATTTTGTCGCCTGCTTCAAAAATATCAACTTTGATCTCCTGTGCAAGTTCATACTCGCCTGCGTTCTCAAGTTTAAATTCTCTTACAAATCTCTTTCCGGAAACTCCAGCTTTGCAAAATTGTCCCTGCTCAGCCTTTGTCACACCATGACGGTGAACAATTTCTTTCTTTCCGGATTTGTCTTTGTTGACGATCTTGTCTTTCTTATCCATGAAGCCAACCTGAACCGCTTCGTAACCGTCGTTTTCAACTGTTTTGATCTGTGTTACTACACAAGGACCAGCCTGAAGAACTGTTACCGGTGTCAGTGTTCCGTCTTCATTGAAGATCTGAGTCATTCCGACTTTTGTAGCTAAGATAGCTTTCTTCATTATAATTACCTCCTGTGATTTACAGCGGAAGCTTTCGCGCTCATCCTAAATGTTAGGATTGTTACTGTTAATTTGAATGTTCAGCGGTTTTTCGCTTACTTATTTTTCATTTTGATATCGATGTAAACACCTGCCGGCATTCCAGTCTGGAAAGAGCATCCACAGTTTTCTGTGTCGGTGTAACGATATCGATGAGTCTCTTATGAGTTCTCTGCTCGAACTGCTCTCTTGAGTCTTTGTACTTGTGTACCGCTCTAAGAATTGTCACTACCTCTTTCTTTGTCGGCAGCGGCACCGGTCCGCTCACCTGTGACCCATTCTTTTTTACAGTTTCGATGATTTTCTTTGCGGATGCATCAACGAGCTGATGATCATACGCTTTCAATGTGATTCTCATTACTTGACTTGCCATAAAAAAGTCGCCTCCTTTTCGTACTTTTGACTTCAGTACGACAAGCGGTGACTGTACACTCTCCCGTGTGTGTCGTGAGAAACTCACACGTTGTTTCATACTTTTCCCTTGTGGTAATCAGTAATCAGTTGTGATTCGTACAGTGACTTGTCGCCAGTTTCCTAACTTGACATTCGCTCCACGGAAAACCTGCCTCAGCTTATCTTTTTGCCGGGCAGCAACCTCACGCTTCACAGCTATCATGTCACAGCTTTTTTAGTATATAGGAAATAACATTGTATTTCAAGCTATTTTTATGAAAAATTGTATTTTTTTCAATACAATATCATTTTTCTCTTTTTCCCTATTATATATGGAAACAACAGATGTCATACAGTTCGGACATCTGTTGTTTTTCTCAATTTTGACTTTTATAATTCCCTTCCATTTTTAGCTATTACATTTTGATACCAGCCAAAACTTTTTTTCTTCCAACGCTTTAACGTTCCGCTTCCGTCATCATTTCTATCTACATAAATCATCCCATACCGTTTACTCATTTGGGCCGTAGACGCGCTCACAAGATCAATACATCCCCAAACCGTATATCCCATAACATCGACGCCGTTTTCAATCGCCTTTTCCATTTCCGCAATATGTTTTCGTAAATACTCTATCCGGTAATCGTCGGCAATTTCCACGCTTCCGTCCTCTTTATGAATCGGATAATCTTTCGCTCCAAGTCCGTTTTCGACAACAAACAACGGTTTTGATATCTTTCCCAGTATATTTCCAATACATATCTCAATCCTTTCGGATCTATCTGCCATCCCCATTCGCTCGATTTCAACATCGGATTAGGAACGCCTCCCAATATATTTCCTTCACCTCTTCGCATCTTTTCCGAATGTGCAGTCGCGCACGCGCTCATATAATAACTCAATGAAATAAAATCTACCGTCTCTTTCAAAACTTCCCGATCCGCTTCTTCTATCTCTAAAGAAATTCCATGTTCTCTAAAATATCTCAGCGCATATCCCGGATATTTTCCCCGAACATGAACGTCTGCAAACATTAAGCTTTTATGCTCCTGTTCTTTTGCCGCCAGGACATCATCCGGTTCCGGAGTCAGCGGATATACAGGCACGCTTAAAATCATACACCCGATTTTAAAATCCGGATTAATTTTATGACCGATCTTCACTGCCCATGCGCTTGCAGTCAGTTCATGATGCGCCGCCTGATAAAGCTGCTCTTCCGTCAGTTCATCTTTCGGAGTCATGATCGCTCCACTCATAAAAGGAGACTCCAGTATTGAGTTGATTTCATTAAATGTAAGCCAGTATTTCACTTCATCTTTATATTCTTCAAATACTGCCTTTACATATGTTTTATAAAAATCAATCATCTTTCTGCTGCGCCATCCATCGTATTTTCCGCTAAATACAACGGAGTTTCGTAATGCGACAATGTCACAAGCGGTTCGATTCCGTATTTTCTGCATTCTGCAAACAAGTTGTGATAAAATTCTATTCCCTTCTGATTCGGTTTCTTCATCTCCACGCGGAAAAATCCGACTCCATGCAATCGATGTCCGAAAAACTTTAAATCCCATCTCAGCCATCATTTTTAAATCTTCTTTATACCGATGATAAAAATCAATTCCTTTTAACTTTAAATTCTCTTTCACCGGCTCTTCTGTCATTCCACCTTTCAACCCTTTCGGAAGTACATCTTGTATGGAGATTCCTTTTCCCTCTTCATCAAACGCACCTTCGCATTGATTTGCGGAAACCGCTCCGCCCCAAAGAAAATGTTCAGGAAACATATCCACATCGCCCCTTTCGCCAAGTCATAATCCCGCGCTAATATAATATCCGTCCTCCATCGCATTCCATACCGTTCCTACCCGATTTGCATCGCCGATTATATTCGTGTCCTGCGCGATTCCGAAAAATGTATTCGCCTCATCGGTTCTAGCCTTCATCCCTGCCGCAAAAATAATTGTATCTGCTTTTATTTCAAATTCTTCCCCATCCTTAGATGCCGCAGTTACGAATCCCTCCTCTATCGAAACACATCGAGTCTCTGTCAGCACGGTTAATGTTCTGCATTTTCCATTTCTGTTTTTAAAGCAGTTTTCATAATATCATTCAAAGTTCGGTTCAACACTTTTTCAATTTCAAGAATCGTCACCTGTTTTCCTTTTCTGCTCAATTCAACCCCCAACTCACATCCGATAGATCCGCCGCCTATAACGACCACATTTTCACCAATCTTTTCCTGATATTTATAAGCTTCTATGCATGTAAAAACATGATCATTCTTTTCTGTGCCCGGAAGATTTAACTGTATCGGATAAGCTCCAAGTGCAAGGATCAGACTGTCAGGACTCAATTCCTTAACCATTTCCGGTGTAGCGGTTACATTTAATCTTACTTCTACTTCCGCCTTTTGAACTTGAAGGATCAAATAATCTTTCAATCTCTTTAAATCCTGCTTTACCTCATCATACTCTGAGCAGATCAACTGTCCGCCCAATTCCCCTTCTCGTTCTAAAAGAATCACCTGATGTCCTCTTCGTGCCGCCGTCAACGCAGCCTGCATTCCGGCAGGACCTCCGCCGACTACTACTGTCTTTTTCTTTACAGACGCTTCCGGCAGTTCATTCGGGACGCGATCTTCATGCAAATATCTCGGATTCACCGAGCAGCACGGAACTGTATTGAGCCCGACATGCTTTCTTCGTTCTTCCTCTGTTTTATATTGATATGGATTATAACAGTTCATGCATCTGATACACGGAACAATATCTTCCGATCGGCCTTCCCATGCTTTTTTCACCCACCATGGATCGGCGATCAACTGACGTCCTATGACAACAGCATCGGCACATCCGTCCTCAAGTATTTCTTCCGCCTCTTCCGGAGTCATAATCCCTCCCACTACCGCTACAGGTATCTTCACTTTTTCTTTCACAAGTTTTGCCATTTTCGCATTGATTTTATGCGGTGCATATGCCGTAGGCGACATGTAGATTTTTGTACGATTATCTATTTCCACTCCGCAGGAAATATGAACCATATCTATCTTATCTTCAATCCTTTTTATAAATTCCGCAACTTCATCAATCTCCATGCCGCCTTCTATATGCTCTTCTCCACTTATCCGCATATCCAACATATAATCTCGTCCAACCGCCTGCCGCACCCTGTCTACGATCATCATCGGGAATTTTATTCTATTTTCAAAGCTCCCCCCATACTCATCTTTTCTTTTATTAAAATACGGAGAAAGAAATTGTGCCGGAAGCCATCCGTGTCCGAAATGAAGCAATACCCCATCAAACCCATACTCTTTTGCGTCACATGCCGACTTTGCAAATTTATCTGCGATTTCATCCATCATTTTTTCATCCATAGCCCGCACCTCTGTTCCATCGTTTCTTACGAAGGATACCGGCCCTATGGCATAATCACCTTCTTCCACAACCGCAAACTGACCGCAGTGACACAATTCAAACTCCGCTTTCGCACCGCGCTGTCTGATCAATGAAACTTCTTCTCTGACTTTAGCCGCCTGGAATAAATCTGCAAAACAATACGTTCCCGGAGTTAAACGCATACGCGTATCATCCACCGATCCGCTCGTTCCTCTGATAATCATCCCTATCCCACTTAATGATTTATCTGTATTACTTCCCAATGGAGCCGAAATAATCCTGTTTTTCAAAACAATTTTGTTCACTTTCAACGGTTGAAACAAAAGTGGATATTTACATTTTCCCCTTTCCCTTTCAATATTCATTTTTACGCCTCCTCTTCCGGTATATCTTTAAACCCGATCAATATCGTAATCAAAAATGCTCCGACAAAAGAAACCGCCATCAAAATACACCAAATAACAAATGTATCTCCGAAGAATGCCGGCAGGCGCCAAGTCCACACATACTTAGTGCCGTACATTTTACTCCGAACATCAAAGAAACCGCCGAGCAGACCGCTCCCATAACTCCTAATGCGATGAGTGGTTTTTTCGCAGGGAGCAACACCCCAAACAATGCCGGTTCTGTAATCCCCACTACAGCCATTAAGCAAGACGACATTGCTGTCGTTTTCAAACGATTATTTTTCGTCTTAAACCAAACGCCAAGAGCAGCTCCTCCGACCGCTATGTTGCCATATGCCAACAATGGAAAAAAATAGGAAAAACCCTGACTCGCAAGTTCCGACAAAGTTATCGGCAAAGCAATTCCATTATGAACGCCGGTCAAAACAAGATACGGCGCAGCCCCTCCGATAAGCAGCCCTCCTACAACCGACATCTTTGTAAATATAAACGAAACAACTCCGCATAATCCGTTTCCAATCCACGTTGCCACAGGACCTGTTACAATCAAAACAACCGGTATTGATAAAATCATTGTAATAATCGGAATCAAAAGACTTGACAATACTTTGGGACTAATTTTTTTTTTGCTAGTTTGTTGATCCACATGACAACCGGCATAGAAATCAAAATAGGAGTAATTGATGACGCATAAGATACAAGCGTAACCGGCACTCCCAAAAATGATGCCGTACCCCCTGCGCTTCCTGCTTCGATTATCGCAGGATAAACCATTACCGCTCCTACCAATGCCCCAAGATAAGGATTGATCCTTAATTTTTGGCAGCTGCAAACGCAAGGAATATCGGGAGGAAATAGTATCCCGCCTGTCCTATAGAATTCAATACCTGATATGTATATGTCGTCGTGTCAATATCAAGGTAATTCAGCATCGCCAACACACTCTGTAAAAATCCAGACGCTATCAAGATCGGAACAACAGGCTGTATCGAGTTTGCTATATAGTCAATCACTACCGCCCATACAGACTGCTTCTTAACAATACTCTTTTCACCGTTCGCTTCCGTCTCGTAATATGAACAATTTTCTCTAATTCATCATAGACATCATTACATCGTCCGCCGAAAATAATCTGCACTGTATTTCCGACCAATTCACGCCCTGACATCCATCCGCTTCTTTTAGCTTTTTCTCATCAACCTTTGTTTTATCTTTTAGTTCCACACGAACACGAGTAAAACAACTCATAATACTGATGATGTTCTCCTCTCCTCCCACATTTTCCAAAACTTCTCTTGCCGTTCTTTTCAGATCCATATGCCTTCTCCTTTCTTTTAACTTTTTATTTTTATATAAGCAAACAGACCCAAAGGCAGAGGCATATTCCACCTTTGAGTCTGGCCTAATCTAATAGTGACCACCTCATCACTCCATGTTTTATTATTTATTACATTTCCATTATTCTTTATTGGCAACACAGTTTCTCAAATGCAATACAAGATAATTTTCTTCTGACACAGTAACCGGTCTTCCATACTTCCTATATAACATTTCCGATAAGCCTTCAATGCAGCAAACTTCTCTTTGAAACCGTTCTTTTATCGTCTGATCCAAAAGTTCGTCTTCATCCATACTTTCTTTGTTATCTACATACCGTTGCGCAAAATATTTTACATGAGTAACCAATCTTGTATAAGCCAATGAATCTTCTTTTACATCTGTCAAATAATTGTCCCGTATATATTTCAGCGCCAAATCGATCACTTCAAATGTTTTGCTTACAGTACGTCTGCTTTTTTGAAATTCCGAAGCAATTATATGCATTGCTATATATCCGACTTCTGCATCCGGTATCTCTATCCCAAATCTTCTTTTTATACATTTCTTCGCATATAATCCAATTTCCCACTCTTTCGGATAAAACTGCCTGATTTCCGTTTCAAACGGATTATCAAGCACCAGATTTCCTTCATTCGCTTTATCGCAAAATGTATATGATCCAGCAATGCAAGAGTTTCCTTTTCTTTCGGCAAAAATCCATACTCCTCTTTCGCCTTCTCAAAAATCTCTTCTACAAGCTCAAAGTATTCCGGCGGTATCGCCCTATCATTTCCAGTAATTGTTTATTTTCTCCTGTAATAAACATTTTTTGAATTTTACTTTCATCAACCTGATCACCTTTTTTTGCCCGAAACCCAATGCCTGTTCCGATAATAATAACTTCGCCTTTTTTTCTGTCATATCCCATGACAACATTATTATTCAATGGCTGTACTATTTTAATCATTTCATATGATCCTTTCCAACGTCAATAATCGCCCGCCTGCCCGAATTTGTTTATCCCTTGTACATGCAACTTTAAACTCGTCTGTTTTTTCTAAGATCACCATAACTGTCGCAGGATGGTGCTTTCTGATAAACGGGAGATTTATTTTCATCAACAACTGCCCCGCCTCTACTTTATCTCCCTGTTCCACTTTCACATCGAAGCCTTTTCCCTTAAGTTCTACCGTATCGATCCCGATATGAAGAATGATATTAGCCCCTTCTTCTGTCGTAATTCCCACTACATGCTTTGTCGGAAACACAACCGAAACAGTACCTTTCACCGGAGAATAGATTTCTCCCTTATCCGGTTCCACAGCCACTCCGTCTCCAAGTATTTTTTCAGAAAACACAGCATCATCCACTTCGTCTAACGGAATTACTTCTCCTTCGACAGGCGCATACACTTCGTTCGATTTTATATTTTCTATCTTTACTTTTTCTACATGATTCTTCAAAAAAACATTTTTATTCCTCCAAAAGCAAAACGTTTATTACCATTTGGCTGGTTCTTTTACCGCTAATATTAACTCTTAATATCAAAAAAACCAAAATCAGCTCTGCTGATTTTGGTTTAGCCTGCATTACCAGTGACATTCCCAATGTCCCTCTTTAATTAAATTCATTATAACAACAACATATAATATTGTCAACCAAAACAATTCCTGTTTTACAGTTTTACAGTATTTCATAAAGCTCGGGAAACAATTCTACGCTTCGCTTTAAAATACCGTTCACATAGGCGATCATAATTCCGTAATTCGTTATCGGAATCCCCTGATCCGCCGCGCAGCTATAACGGTACTTCATCTCCCGCTCATTCAGCATACAGCCGCCGCAGTGAATGATCAACTTATATTTACTTAAGTCATCCGGAAATTCCGTTCCCGATGTTGTCTCTATCTGAATCTCTTTGCCTGTATATTCCCTGATCCAGCGGGGAATCTTCACCGTTCCGATATCCTCGCACTGTCGGTGGTGCGTACATCCTTCGCTGATCAGCACGACATCTCCGTCTTTTAATCGATCCAGTTCTGTCACACCCCTAACTGCCTGTTCCAGATTGCCTTTATACCGCGCCATCAATATCGAAAAAGAAGTAAGCGGCACATCGGCAGGAGTATCCTTTGACACCTTTTTAAAGACCTGACTGTCCGTAATCACCATTCTCGGATTTTCTTTTAACTGATCAAGAATATTTTTCAGTCCGTTTTCTTTTACAACTACCGATACCGCCTCTGCTTCAAGAATATCACGGATCACCTGCTGCTGAGGAAGGATCAGTCTGCCTTTCGGAGCTGCCGAATCGACAGGCACTACAAGAACGACGATATCAGAAGGATGAAGCAGATCTCGAACAAGAACATTCTCCGTCTCCTCCTGATGCACTGCTGCCGCAATCTTCTCTTTCAGCTCACAAATACCGTCGCCTGCCGCCGCGCTCACTTCGATGATCCAGCCACCATCCGAATCAAGTTCTTTCTTGATCCGTTCCATATCCTCTTCTTCTGCAAGTTCTTTTTTATTCAGCGCGACAACATAAGGAATTTTCTTTGCCTTGATCTTTTCAAGGAGCTTTTTGTCTTCCCCGGAAACTCCCGCTGCCGCATCGATAACAAGTACAGCCGCGTCTGTCTTATTAAGCGTCTGGTAACTTTTTTTCACCCGCAGTTTCCCAAGTTCTCCTTCATCGTCTATTCCCGGTGTATCTATCATCACAACCGGACCGATCGGAAGCAGCTCCATTGACTTATATACCGGATCCGTCGTCGTACCTTTCACATCTGATACAACTGCCAGATCCTGCCCTGTAACGGCATTCATAACACTCGACTTTCCGGCATTCCTCCTTCCGAAAAATCCAATATGAACCCGTTCAGACATCGGTGTGTTATTCAATCCCATACCGCCACTTCCTTTCCTTCTTTGATCTGATCCGTTCTTTTTTCGCCGCTTCTTACTCTGCAACAACCCGGCGGAAGTTTTTCTTTCCTTTTTCAAAATAATTCCTTCGCCCGAGAGTTCCTCTTTTCCGAAAGATGCGGCAATATCAGAAACTTTTCACCGTCTACGGCAACGCCTCCCTGCTGTACCGCGCGTCTTGCCTCGGATTTAGATGTAACAAGTCCGCTCTTCACAAGCATTGTAAGAATATCGATCTTTCCGTCTGTAAGATCTTCTTCTGTAAGCTGTGCAGTCGGCATCTCCGCCGCATTACCTTTACTAAACAAAGCTCTTGCGCTTTCCTGCGCTTTCTTCGCTTCCTCTTCTCCATGGACAAGTTTTGTCAGCTCATATGCCAGAATCTCTTTCGCAGTATTAAGCTGCGCTCCTTCCCACGAATCCATCTTATCTATTTCCTCAAGCGGAAGGAACGTAAGCATACGAATACATTTCAAAACGTCTGCATCCGCAACATTTCTCCAATACTGATAAAAATCAAACGGCGATGTTTTATTTGGGTCAAGCCATACAGCACCTGACTGTGTTTTTCCCATCTTCTCTCCTTCGGAATTCAAAAGCAGCGTAATAGTCATCGCGCCTGCATCTTCTCCCAATTTTCTGCGGATAAGCTCTGTTCCCGCAAGCATGTTGCTCCACTGATCGTCGCCGCCGAATTGCATATTACATCCGTATTTCTGGAACAATGCATAGAAATCATAAGCCTGCATGATCATGTAGTTAAACTCAAGGAAACTTAATCCTTTTTCCATCCTCTGCTTATAACACTCTGCCGTAAGCATACGGTTTACCGAAAAATGCGGTCCGATCTCACGAAGCACTTCTACATAATTCAGATCAAGAAGCCAGTCCGCATTATTTACCATAAGCGCTTTTCCTTCTGAGAAATCAATAAACTTGCTCATCTGCTCTTTAAAGCAATCGCAGTTATGACAGATCTGCTCCGGCGTCATCATGCTTCTCATATCTGTTCTTCCTGACGGATCTCCGATATATCCCGTTCCGCCTCCGATCAATGCGATCGGCTTATTTCCCGCTTCCTGTAAACGTTTCATAAGACACAGCGCCATAAAATGTCCTACATGAAGACTATCTGCCGTAGGATCAAACCCAATATAAAATACAGCCTTTCCACTGTTTACTAAATCGCGGATTCGTTCTTCATCCGTCACCTGCGCAATCAAACCTCTTGCCTGAAGTTCCTCGTAAATTCCCATTTTCTTTCTCCTTATTCTCTGTAAAATATCAAATGTTTCTAAATCACCGGAAGTGCCAAAAGGCACATTCCGGGATTGTAAGCAGTCGCCAAGGTCTCGGGCAAGCCCGGACTTTGGCTCGTTGCCTATACAAAAAACCGCCCTTATCGCTCACGCAATAAGGACGGATATTTCCGTGGTACCACCTTAATTCACCGAATCGCCGAACATCGGCGCTTTCAGTCTCATTCCGGTACGATAACGTATACCACTCCGTCACAGCCTACTCATCATCTGCCATTTTACATCCGCGGTAATGGTTTCTCCTGTACCGCAGGACAGACTTCTTTTCAGTGCGAAGCTCCGGGATGTATTCACAGATTCGTCTCACGCGCCTCTCATCAACCGGCTGCTTTCTGTCATCACGTTCACCTGTTACTTCTTCCCTTCAAAGCCTATATAATATGAAGCATATCTTAGCTTACACTTCTTCTTTTGTCAAGAGCCGACTACATATTGATCAGCCACAAATTCTTCACCGGTCATTTTTTAACGACTCTTCTTGTAAATCAATCAATATCCGCTTTGCATTCCCGACCAGCCCGGCATCCGTCTGCCAATGTCAAATTCAGGAAAACCCGGTATTCCCATCGGCACGTCTTCTCTGCGAAACTCCATCTTACTGTCAGTCACTTTTTTGCCCGACATATGAAAAGACGTCACGCCTGCATAGTCTGCCAGTTTTCCGATTACTTCAGGACTTATCCCGGCTCCTGCAAGAATCTCAATCTCCCCGGCAGCTTCCCTCACAAGTTCTTTTAAAAGTTCCCTGCCATTCCATGCGCTGTCTTTCTGCCCGCTCGTAAGAATTGTATCAATTCCCAGCTCTATACACTGCCTCAGCGCTTCATACGGACTCCGGCACACATCAAAAGCTCTGTGAAAAGTGACCGCACATGGGCGTTTCCCACTTTTACTTTCGGACTTTGCACATTCGACAAGTTCCTTCATCCTATCTGTATCAAGCCTTCCGTCCGGTTTTAAAATACCGATAACAACACCGTCGGCTCCCGCCTCTCTAAACAGACAGACTTCTTCCTTCAGCGTCTCGAATTCATATCCGTCATAACAGAAATCTCCGAATCTCGGACGAAGCAGCACTCTTACAGGAATATCGACATTTTTCTTTACCTGTTCAAACATCGCGACCGACGGAGACAGACCTCCGATCACAAGACCCGAACACAATTCTATGCGATCCGCTCCGCCCGCCTGCGCCTCAACCGCAGATCTTACACTGTCGGCACATACTTCAAGTAAATACGACATCGCCGCGCAGCCTTATCTCGGAATCTTCGACAGAGCCGCTTTGTCTCCGACGATCACAACATCGTTATGAAGCTGAAGAATCGATGCCGGAACTTCCGGAGTTACCGGTCCGAAAAATGCCTTTGCAACGATGTCGGCTTTTGCCTCTCCGTTTACAATAAGCAAGATTTTCTTCGCACGCATGATCGTTCCGATACCCATCGTATACGCCTGACGCGGCACGTCATCGGCAGATGCGAAAAATCTCTTATTCGCTTCAATCGTACTCTCCGTCAGATCAACACAGTGTGTTGTCTGTGCAAAAGCGCTGTCCGGCTCGTTAAATCCGATATGTCCGTTGTGTCCCAGACCGAGAAGCTGAATATCAACGCCTCCCATTGATTCGATCAGTTTTTCGTATCTTTCACATTCTTTGTCGGCATCCGGCTCTGTACCGTTCGGAACATTTGTATTCTCAGGATCGATATTCACACGGTCAAACAAATGCTCATGCATAAATAGTAGTAGCTCTGATCGTTATCACGAGTCAGACCTCTGTATTCATCCAGATTCACTGTCTTTACTTCCGAGAAATCAAGATCACCTTTTTCATACCACTCTACAAGTTTATCGTATGTTCCGATCGGTGTAGATCCCGTTGCAAGACCGAGTACACAATCCGGTTTCAAAATTACCTGTGCGGAAAGAATATTTGCCGCTTTTCTACTCATTTCTTCATAATTCTCTGTTTCATAAATTTTCATATCTTTCGCCCTCCTATCGCTACATTTAAGTCTAACAATCTGCCTTATAAAAGTCAAGCAGAAAGAACGCTCTTCCTACCTGTCTATGCCTGTATCTTTCTGTATCTGTCCTCTTTCTGTATCAGCCTGCCCGTCATACACGATTCCTAAAAGGACAAGACCTTGCGGCGGCGCAGTAGCTCCCGCTCTGCCTCTTTCTTTTTGCTCAAGCATCTCTTTTACTTCTGAAGGAGCAAATGCACCCCGTCCGACTTCTACAAGCGTTCCCGCAATGATCCGAACCATATTATACAAAAACCCGTTTCCGCTGATGCGTATTTTTATTCGTTCTCCCTTTTTTCAACATCCAGACTGTCGATCCTGCGCACCGTTGTTTTTACACCGGTATGAACGCTGCAAAATGTTTTGAAATCATGTTCGCCGATAAAATACCTCGCCGCCTTTTTCATATCATCAATATCCAGCGGAAAAGAAACGAACCACGAGTCTCTTCTTCTGAGCGGATCCGGCATTTCACGGTTTACTATTGTATATTCATACGTTTTTATCGAGTTTTGATATCTGGGGTGCCAGTCACATCCGACTTCTTCCGACCGCACAACTACGATATCATCGGGAAGAAGCGCGTTGACTGCATACGCAATCCTCTCCGGCGGAATCGGCGACTTTGTATCAAAGACAGCCACATTCCCCCGCGCATGAACGCCTGCGTCCGTTCGGCTTGCACCGATCACCTTCACAGTTTCTTTTGTCAGATCGGACAGCGCTTTATTTAAAACTTCCTCTACCGTAATCCCGTTTGGCTGTATCTGCCACCCGCAATAATCTGTTCCGTCGTAGGCGACAGTTAATTTAATCCGTCTCATATTTTTATTCGTTCCCCTTTATTCTGTCAGATCATATGCGTTTTCAACTTTCCACCGTGTCTTTTCCTTCTTCGCCGTCTATCCCCGGAAAAGCAGACCTGCACAGACCTGTCATGCCAAATACTTTTTCAGCCTCCGCATCGGGCTGCCTTTGGAGAATCCACAACTGAAACCGAAGTCCGCCAGATACTCTGTATTCTCCTCCGTCACCAGGCTGCTTTTAGAAAATCCACAACTGAAACGGCACGAATTTTCCGACCGCAAACACTCCCGCTGCATAGAGAATCGTAATCAGATACGCCGCTTTGTCTCTTCCGTTATATTTCAGCGGCTTCATCCTCGTCCTTCCCTCTCCTCCGTGATAGCAGCGCGCTTCCATCGCCATTGCAAGATCGTTTGCCCGGCGGAAAGCAGAAACAAACAACGGTACAAGAATCGGGATCATCGCCTTTGCCCTCTGAATAATATTCCCGCTCTCAAAATCTGCTCCTCTGGCGATCTGCGCTTTCATGATCTTATCCGTCTCCTCCAAAAGAATCGGAATAAAGCGAAGCGCGATCGACATGATCATCGCAACCTCATGAACCGGAAGATGAAGCTTGTTCAAAGGATTCAGCAGTTTTTCCATTCCGTCCATCAATCCGTTGGGAGATGTCGTAAACGTCATAAGAGACGATCCCGCCACAAGATACATTAAGCGAAGCGCATAAACACCGAAGTACGAACGCCTTCTTCCGTAATCGTAAAAATCCAAAAATGCAGCAGCGTTTCGCCGCCTCTTGTCAAAAACAGATTCATAACGACCGTAAACATCAGAAGGATCACGATCGGTTTTAACCCTTTTACAATATATTTCAGAGGGACTTTCGACATATAGATTACCATTCCGAGAAACAATGTCGCAATTACATACCCAAGGAAAGAACTCTGAACAAACAAAGAGACAAGAAATAAAAGCGTGCAGATAATCTTCACCCGTGGGTCTAAACTATGTATCCGGCTTTTTACCGGGTAATACTGCCCGATCGTAATATCTCTGATCATATAAAACTCCTCATTATCTCATCCGCAGCTTCTTCAATCGTTGTCGCATCAGGCGACACATCAAATCCGCGGTCTTTCAAGTCATGCATCACATAAGTAACCTGAGGCGCCGCAAGTCCGACCTCCTCCAACTCTTTATAATGCCGGAACACTTCTTTCGGAGTACTATCCAGCATCTTTTCCCCCTTATTCATCACAATGATACGGTCTACATACCGCGCCACATCTTCCATACTGTGCGACACAAGAACGACCGTCATCCCTGTCTCTTTATGCAGTTTTGCAATCTGGTCAAGAATCTCGTCTCTCCCTTTCGGATCAAGTCCCGCCGTCGGCTCATCCAAAATAAGCACTTCGCTTCATAGCCAACACTCCCGCAATCGCCACACGCCTCTTCTGTCCTCCCGAAAGCTCAAACGGAGACTGCTTATAATACTTTTCGGGAAATCCGACTAATTCCAGAGCTTCCCTCGCATTTTTCTCACTCTCTTCCTCCGACAATCCCTGATTCTTCGGGCCGAAACAAACATCACTTATCACATCGACTTCAAACAACTGATGCTCAGGATACTGAAACACAAGACCTACCTGACTGCGCAGTTTTCTCATGTCGTACCCTTCCGCATAAATGCTTTGTCCATCGTACAGAATATCCCCGGAAGTCGCCTTCATAAGTCCGTTTAAATGCTGAATCAGCGTAGATTTTCCTGATCCGGTATGACCGATGATCCCGACAAACTGCCCCTGCCCGATCTCCAAACTGATATCATTGAGCGCACGTTTCTCATAAGCCGTGCCGGGACTGTATATATAATTTACATGCTCTAACGCAATCGACATAACGCTTCCACCAACTCTTCCCTTCTTAGAATTCCTTTCGGAATATCAAGACCACGTTTTCTAAGTTCCTCCGCAAGCATCGTAACTTGCGGAACATCCATCCTGTATGATTTCAGCTCATCTGCACGGCCGAAAATTTCTCTCGGCGTCCCGTGCATTACAATATGACCGCTGTCCATAACAAACACCTGATCCGCATCGATCACTTCTTCCATATAATGAGTGATAAGAATGACCGTTACGTTCTTCTCTTTTCTCAAACGCGCAACCGCCTGAAGCACCTCCTTGCGCCCGTTCGGATCAAGCATGGCAGTCGGTTCATCCAAAACAATACACTTCGGCTCCATCGCGATCACTCCTGCGATCGCCACACGCTGCTTCTGACCGCCGGAAAGTTTATTCGGAGAGGACGCCCGATATTCCGTCATCCCGACAAGACGCAGACTTTCCCCTACTCTTTCCCATATCTCATCTGTCGGTATCCCTATATTTTCAGGTCCGAAACCAACATCTTCTTCTACGACAGTTCCGATGATCTGGTTGTCAGGATTTTGAAATACCATTCCCGCACTCTTTCGCACGTCCCACAGATTCTCCGGATCTTTCGTATCCTGTCCGTCCACCCATACAGTACCGCCTGTCGGGATCAATATTGCATTCATATGCTTTGCAAGAGTAGACTTCCCGAACCGTTATGACCGAGAACCGCCACAAAAGAACCTTGCGGCACATCAATATCAACCCCGTCAATGGCGCGGTTTGTTCCGATCACATTTCCTTCCTCATCACGTTTATCATATTCATATACAAGCTTTTCCGCATGTATCATATTCATAGGCAGACCGCCTTTCCCGGTTTTATTTCACCTTAATTCTTCTCAATCTCTCCGCACTTACAAAACTGCGTTTTCAGACAGATTATGGATTCCATTTTACTGCATGAAAATGTTTTTTTCAACCCGCCACAAACGCATTTTTTCTCCCTGCCAGAAACAAACGCTTCAATCCGAACTGCTCCGAAACCCTTCTCCAAACACTTCACTCGTCTCCATAAACATTAAAAACATATTCTCATCCGCTTCTTCCGCCGCACATTTCACGAGAAATGCCTCAGATTTGCTGCATGCACAAAGCAAGACATTCTTTTTCTTTCCCGTGTATGTTCCCGTCGCTTTGACAGACGTTACCCCTCTCTTTGTCAGCTCTGCGATCTTTGCCGCCACTTCATCTCCCTTTTCGGTTACAACAAAGGCCAGCGTTCCTGCTCCGAGTCCATACAACACTTTGTCAATCACAACAACCGATGCAAATGTAGAGACCAATCCATAAAGGGCCGCATCTACATCTCCGAATACAGGCCATCCCAGAAGAATGATCCCAAGATCAATGATCATCGTAATTTTCCCGACAGATAGATGAGGCGTTTTTTCTTGATCGGCATGATGACAAAATCAAGACCTCCCGAAGAAGAGCCCCGCATATAGAACATAACCATCCCGGCTCCCATCAGCGCTCCGGAACAAAGCGCAGCCATCATCTCTGTCCTTCATACATCGGAAACACCGGAAAAACGACATCAAGAAAAATGTTGTGATCACCATTGATTTCGCCTTTTCAAAAGAAAACGTTTTCCCCAGTGTACGATAACTGATCACGATAAGGGGCAGATTTATAAAAAGAGTAAGTGTTCCGACCGGAATCCCGAAAACATGATTCAGCAATAGAGATATTCCCGTAATTCCGCCGGGAGCAAAATCGGCGTTTCCCGCAAACGTATATACCCCTGCCGCAAACAATACCGCCCCCGCAATATCATAAAATAAATCGCCCCACAATAATTTTGCAGTTTTCCATTTCATTTCCTTTGTTTTTTTCCACATAAAAACCTCTGTATGCCATACTTATTCACAATGCTTAGTTACACTGTATTCAGTATATGCAAAACAGAGGTTTCTAATCATGCGCTTTTTCTGCGTTCCGAGCTTCTTCCCGCGCATACATTTTCAAATTCACGAAGCTTTTGCTCAGCTTCGGGATTCAGATATTTCGGTACTGCAATCTGGACTGTTACGTATTGATCGCCTCTCACTTCCGGATTTTTCATCGAGACGATTCCTTTTCCTTTCAGGCGGATCTTCGTCCCCGACTGCGTTCCCTTTGCGATCTTACATAAAACATCCCCGTACAGCGTCTGCACTTTCGTTTCTCCGCCAAACACTGCCGTCGTATACGGAACAAAAACTGTCGTATAAACATCGCTGCCTTTCCGTTCGTAGCCTGCTTTTACTCCCACATTTACTTTTAAAAACAGATCTCCGTTCTCTCCGCCGTTCACCCCTGGCATTCCTTTTCCGCGCAGACGGATACTCTTACCCGTATCAATCCCCGCAGGAATATGAACCTGCAAACTCTTAGAAACGCCCTGACTATTCGGATCTTTAAAGGTAAACGTTTTATCACATCCAAAGACAGCTTCCTCAAAAGTTACCGCTATCTCCGCGTGCAGGTCTTCTCCTTTTGCATCCCTCTGCCGCTCATATCCGCGAAATCCATGAAATCCGCGAAAATCCTCTTCCCCTTTGCTTCCATGCATTCCGCGGCCGAAAATATCTCCAAACATATCTCCGAACATATCATCCATATTTCCGCTTTCAAATGGTACTCCTGATATCCGCCGTTTCCGTTCGTATAAGCTCTGTGATAAGAACCTCCCGAAAACGGATTGCCTGATGTATCTTTGCCAAACGGATCAGCCGATGCTCCCTGATCAAATGCCGCATGGCCAAACTGATCGTACATCTTTTTCTTCTCCGGGTCGCTCAGTACCGTATACGCCTCCGTCACTTCTTTAAACTTCTTCTCCGCCTGTTTATCGCCTTGATTCGTATCAGGATGATATTTCTTCGCCAGCTTTCTGTAAGCCTTTTTTATCGAGCCGGCATCTGCTCCTTTGATAGACCGAGCACTTCATAATAATCTCTTTTTACTGACATTTTCCTTCCCTCCCACAATTACAAATTCAAGATCACTGATTTTATTCTTGTTCCATTCTACTAAAAATCATTATTTACACAAATTATCTCTTTGATATAAAACCACCCCGGAGAAATTTCCGGGGTATCTTTAGTTCTGTTCTATTTGTAATATAGCAGTTGTCTTTTTAAATGTCAATATTTTCGTAAATATTTTTCCGAAATTACAAAAACCCGCAGAGCAAACACTCTGCGGGTCATATCGCTATATCAAATCTATATTCAGATTATGATTACTCGATGATCTTAGCTACAGTACCTGATCCTACTGTACGTCCACCCTCACGGATAGCGAAACGAAGACCTTCTTCCATAGCTACCGGATGAATCAGTTCAACTGTCATCTCTACGTTATCTCCAGGCATACACATCTCGATACCAGCCGGAAGTTCGCAAACACCTGTTACGTCTGTTGTTCTGAAGTAGAACTGTGGACGGTAGTTGTTGAAGAATGGAGTATGACGTCCACCTTCGTCTTTTGTCAGTACGTAAACCTGGCATGTGAATTTCTTATGGCAGTTTACTGTACCTGGTTTGATAAGAACCTGTCCTCTTTCGATCTCTGTTCTCTGGATACCACGAAGAAGTGCTCCGATGTTATCTCCAGCCTGAGCCTCATCAAGAAGCTTACGGAACATCTCGATTCCTGTTACAACAGTCTTCTTAACATCATCATGGATACCGATGATTTCAACTTCGTCAGATACGTGAAGTGTTCCACGCTCTACTCTACCAGTTGCAACTGTTCCACGTCCTGTGATAGAGAATACGTCCTCTACTGGCATCAGGAATGGCTTATCTGTAGCACGCTCTGGTGTTGGGATCCATGTGTCAACAGCGTCCATGAGTTCCATGATCTTGTCTCCCCACTCTCCGTCTGGATCTTCAAGAGCCTTAAGAGCTGATCCCTGGATGATCGGTGTGTCATCTCCTGGGAAGTCATACTCGCTAAGTACTTCACGGATCTCCATCTCTACGAGTTCAAGAAGCTCTTCATCGTCAACCATATCACATTTGTTCATGAATACAACGATGTATGGTACGTTAACCTGACGGGACAGAAGGATATGCTCTTTAGTCTGAGCCATAACTCCGTCAGTAGCAGCTACAACAAGGATAGCTCCGTCCATCTGAGCAGCTCCTGTGATCATGTTCTTAACGTAGTCAGCATGTCCTGGGCAGTCAACGTGTGCGTAGTGACGGTTAGCTGTCTCATACTCAACGTGAGCTGTAGAAATTGTGATACCACGCTCTCTCTCTTCTGGAGCTTTATCGATGTTCTCGAAATCTACAGATGCGTTACCTTCTATCTGTGAGAAAGTACTTTTGTGATAGCAGCTGTAAGAGTTGTCTTACCGTGGTCAACGTGACCGATAGTACCGATATTACAATGCGGTTTGTTTCTTTCAAATTTAGCCTTTGCCATTTTGAATATCCTCCTTAAAAATATAGCCCGATATGGGGCAACCTAGTTTTGGTTTCGATTTTAAACCTGGCTAAGTTTGATTATATTTCAAACTTAGCGATTTTCAAGCCTTTTATAATATTTTAGGCATTTTTATTGGATAATACCTTCTCCTGTACAGACTTCGGTACTGGCTCGTATTTCTCGAAGAACATTGAGTAGTTACCACGTCCCTGAGTTCTGGAACGAAGGTCTGTAGAGTATCCGAACATTTCTGACAGCGGAACATACGCACGTACAATCTTTCCACCACCGAGATCATCCATACCTTCGATACGTCCACGACGTGAGTTCAGGTCTCCGATGATATCTCCCATATATTCTTCAGGCATTGTAACCTCTACCTTCATGATAGGCTCAAGAAGTACAGGTGATCCCTGCTTCATTGCATCCTTGAATGCAAGAGAACCAGCGATGTGGAATGCCATCTCACTGGAATCGACTTCATGGTAAGATCCGTCGTATACGTTAGCATGAACACCAACTACCGGGAATCCTCCAAGGATACCAGATTTCATAGCTTCCTCAATACCTTCACCTACTGCCGGGATGTATTCCTTCGGAATAGCTCCTCCGACTACAGTAGACTCGAACTTGTATGTCTCCTCACCGTTGACATCCATTGGCTCGAATTTAACTTACAGTGTCCGTACTGTCCACGTCCACCTGACTGTTTCGCATACTTGCTGTCAACATCAACCGGTTTTGTGATGGACTCTTTGTAAGCAACCTGAGGTGCACCTACGTTAGCCTCAACTTTGAACTCACGAAGAAGTCTGTCAACGATGATCTCAAGGTGAAGCTCACCCATACCAGCGATGATTGTCTGTCCTGTTTCCTGATCTGTATGAGCACGGAATGTCGGGTCTTCTTCTGCAAGTTTTGCAAGAGATTCTCCAAGTTTTCCCTGAGAAGCCTTTGTCTTAGGCTCGATAGCAAGCTCGATAACCGGCTCTGGGAATTCCATAGACTCAAGAATTACAGGATGCTGCTCATCACAGATTGTATCTCCTGTTGTAGAGAACTTGAATCCGATTGCTGCAGCGATATCTCCTGAATATACTTTATCCAGCTCTTCACGCTTGTTGGCATGCATCTGAAGGATACGTCCAACACGCTCTTTTTTACCTTTTGTAGCGTTGAGCACATAAGATCCGGAATTCACTGTTCCCGAGTAAACTCTGAAGTAAGCAAGTTTACCTACAAACGGGTCAGACATGATCTTGAATACAAGCGCTGAGAACGGCTCTTCATCAGAAGAATGTCTCACTGTATCATTTCCGTCCATATCTACACCCTGAATAGCCGGAACGTCAAGCGGTGACGGCATGAATTCGATTACTGCGTCAAGAAGCTTCTGAACACCTTTGTTCTTGTAAGCTGTACCGCAACATACCGGAACAGCAGTACATTCGCATGTCGCTTTTCTCAGCACTTTCTTCAGCTCGTCTATCGACGGCTCTTCACCTTCAAGGTACATCATCATAAGCTCGTCATCCAGCTCGCAGATCTTCTCTACGAGTTCTGTATGATACAGCTCTGCGTCATCTTTCATTGCTTCCGGAATCTCTTCGATGGAGATGTCATCTCCCTTGTCATCGTTGTAGATGTAAGCTTTCATTTCAAAAAGATCGATGATTCCTTTGAACTCGTCTTCTTTTCCGATCGGAAGCTGAAGACAAATTGCGTTTTTACCTAATCTTGTTTTAATCTGCTCTACTGCGTTGTAGAAATCAGCGCCCATGATGTCCATCTTGTTAATGAACGCCATTCTCGGTACGTTGTATGTGTCAGCCTGACGCCATACGTTTTCTGACTGAGGCTCAACACCGCCCTTGGCACAAAATACACCTACCGCACCATCAAGCACACGCAGGGAACGCTCTACTTCTACTGTAAAGTCAACGTGTCCCGGTGTATCGATGATGTTGATACGATGCTCTAACGCGCCTGCTTTCGGCTTGCAGTTTCCTGCAGCGTCCAGTGACATGTTGTCGCAGCAGATGTGATCGTGATACCTCTTTCCTGCTCCTGGGCCATCCAGTCCATAGTTGCAGTTCCTTCGTGAGTATCACCGATCTTATGGTTAACACCTGTATAATAAAGAATACGCTCTGTTGTCGTAGTCTTTCCGGCATCAATATGCGCCATAATACCGATGTTTCTGGTTCTGTCTAATGGATATTCTCTACCAGCCAAGATCTTTTCCTCCTCTATTTGGTCATTCTTCGGGATAATTTCCGAAGAATATGCCTCGCACCTGCCTCGCTAAGAGGCGCAGCAGTGTCCGGCTCTTAGAAACGATAGTGTGCAAACGCTTTGTTTGCCTCTGCCATCTTGTGCATATCTTCTTTTCTCTTCACAGCTCCGCCTGTGTTGTTCGCTGCGTCAAGAATTTCGTTTGCCAGTCTCTCTTCCATTGTCTTCTCGCCTCTCTGACGGGAATACATAGTCAACCAGCGAAGAGCAAGCGCCTGTCTTCTGTCAGCTCTAACCTCGATCGGTACCTGATATGTTGCTCCACCGATACGTCTTGCTTTTACTTCCAGAACCGGCATCATGTTGTTCATAGCTTCCTCGAACACTTCGATCGCCGGTTTCTCAGCCTTTGCCTCTACTCTTTCAAATGCTCCGTATACAATTTTCTGTGCTACACCTTTCTTACCGTCAAGCATGATGTTGTTGATAAGTTTGGTAACAACTTTATTGTTGTATATCGGATCCGCTAATACATCTCTTTTCTGAGTATGTCCTTTACGTGGCACGGTCCTTCCCTCCTTAATCATTTTTTCCGGTTATACCGGGATTAATTCATCGGTACTCACATGTGTCTTCTATGAAATCACATACCATGTGCTCGCGGCCGCGGGACGTCTATCTTTGTCCGCACCTCCGGTACTCCTTCGGAGCGGAATCTCAAATCCGCAACCCTTTCTCACTGAACGATCAATGAGGCACGATAATCATAGTTCTGTTTGTGATACGATTTAACTACTTAGTTACTGCTCTTGTTCTTTTACGCTTATCGTCCACTCGAAAATCCGATTCGCTTACGCAGCCTTTCGTACTGACGTACTTCCGATCTTCTCATGAAAACCTCGGATGAAAACAAATACGCCGCTGTGCTTATACCTGTTTTCCTTTCTCAGTTTTTTATTTTGCGTCTTTCGGTCTTTTTGCACCGTATTTAGAACGAGCCTGTCTTCTCTTAGCAACTCCTGCTGTATCAAGTGTACCACGGATAATGTGGTATCTTGTACCCGGCAGGTCCTTAACTCTTCCTCCGCGGATCATAACAACGCTATGCTCCTGAAGGTTGTGTCCTTCACCCGGAATGTAGCTTGTTACTTCGATTCCGTTAGAGAGACGAACTCTGGCGATTTTTCTCAGAGCTGAGTTCGGTTTCTTCGGAGTAGCTGTCTTAACTGCTGTACAAACACCTCTTTTCTGCGGTGCAGATACGTCAGTCGCACGTTTCTTCAGGGAGTTGTATCCTTTCTGAAGAGCCGGTGCTGTAGACTTTTTCTCTGAAGTCTGGCGACCTTTTCTAACTAACTGGTTAAATGTTGGCATTCTTTTTCACCTCCTATGATTTCACTCGTTGTCTTCCGGCTTATGCCGAAAGGGCTGCAGATAATGGTTCATTATCTGATATTTGCGCACAAAAACAGAATTTCTCCTGTGCACGCTAAACTAGTGTATTACGTTTTTTCCCGAAAGTCAAGGGATTTTCTAAGATTTTCTGCAACTATTCTCTCTTTTTTATTCAAGGAGCCAGCACCATATCGGCAGTGTGAATAATGACAGGATGGTGGTGACAAAGATCATTCCTGTTGCATATCCCTCATTTCCATGATATTTGGCAGACAGCAGTGCAGTTGTCACCGGTGTCGGCATCCCCGCAATAATAACCGTAATTCCCCGAAGTAATGCAGGAATCGGAAGCAGTGCGGTAAGCCCGAATAAAATTGCCGGGATCAGGATCAGTCTGACAATGGTGTAAAGCACCATTGTTCCATCCAGTATTCCTTTCGGATTCATCTCTGCCAGCATCATGCCCACCAACATCATACTGAGGGGTGTATTACAGCTGCTGATCCCTGAAATCGTATTTTCCACACTTACCGGGAAGGACATTCCTGCGATCATGACGAAAGTCCCAGATAGATGGCCACAATACATGGATGTGTCAGCACCTTTTTTACCAGACTTTCACTTTTTTCTTTCATAAAACAGGATGTTCCCACACTCCACATAACGATCCTCACCGGAAGCATAAACACGGAAGCATAAAACAATCCGTTCGTTCCATAAATCCCTTCGATCACAGGATTTCCGAGAAAACCGCCATTTGAAACGATTGTTCCATATCGAAGCGGCTTTCTCTTATCCGGTTCAGCCTTTCTGTAAAAGATACAGCTCATTATTATAGAAAGAATACAATACCCTGTCGCAAGAAACAGAACCTGGGCAAAGCTTTTGAGCATGCTCCACTCCCATTCCATCTGAAAGGAATGGAAGATATTAAACGGCAGTGTAACATACAGACAGAAATTGACCATGTCTTTGCGTCCTGTCTCTCCAATGATATTCTTTTTTCTCACCAGGAATCCGACTGCAACCAACAGAAACATCATCAGCTGCATGTTCACCATATTCTGAAATGCCATTTTTAGTACGCTTTACCCCAATATACCATGTGCTTCGCCGGTTTCCACAGCATACACACACATCTGAAATCTGTTCCTGTTCCTCTGGAATACATCTGGATGTCACTCCGCCTGTCTGTGCTTTGATTTCTTCTTCACAGGCATCATCTCCACACCACATTGCTTTGATAAATCCGATCTCTTCCTGTGCCACTTTCACCATCTCATCCATATTTGCTGCTGTGTGGATATGAGAATCAAGGAATGCTTTCGCTCTCTCAAACATATCTTTCTGAATTGTCTCCAGGATTTCGGACAGTTTTTCTGTCAGCTCATCCATTGCCACTACAATTTTTTCTCTTGTGTCACGGCGAACGACAACAACCTGACCATTTTCAATATCTTTTGGTCCGATTTCGATACGTGTCGGGATTCCGACCATTTCCTGCTCGCTGAATTTCCATCCCGGGCTCTTTTCAGAATCATCGATGGAAGCTCTGTATCCTGCTGCCTTCAATGCTGCAAGCAGTTCATTAGCTTTATCAAGCACACCTTCTTTGTGCTGTGCGATCGGGATCACTCTTGTCTGAACTGGCGCAATGTGCGGAGGAAGTACCAGACCACTGTCATCTCCATGCACCATGATGATAGCTCCGATGATACGTGTGGACAGTCCCCAGGATGTCTCATATACGCTGTGCAGTTTGTTTTCTTTATCAGAATAGCTGATTCCGTACGCATCCGCAAACGCATTTCCGAAGAAATGACTGGTTCCTGACTGGAGTGCTTTTCCGTCATGCATCAGCGCTTCAATTGTATACGTATCCTGTGCTCCTGCAAATTTCTCACTTGGTGTCTTTCTTCCTGTCACAAGCGGAATTGCCAGATCGTCTTCTACGAAACTCTTGTATACATCACGCATCAAAGTGTTCTTTCTTCTGCTTCTTCATATGTTGCGTGGATCGTATGACCTTCCTGCCATAAAAATTCTCTGGAACGAAGAAACGGTCTTGTTGTCTTTTCCCATCTCAGCACAGAGCACCACTGATTCCAAACTTTTGGAAGATCTCTGTAAGACTGTACTGTTTTGCTCCACAGATCGCAGAATAAAGTCTCAGATGTCGGACGGATACAGAATCTCTCCTGCAGTTCTTCCATTCCTCCATGTGTTACCCACGCTACTTCCGGTGCAAATCCTTCGATATGATCTTTTTCTTTCTGAAGCAGATTTCCGGAATCAATACCGGAAGATACACGTTTTCTACACCTGTCTCTTTAAAACGTTTGTCCAGATTTGCCTGAATATTCTCCCAGATCGCATATCCGTTCGGAAGATAATTCAAACATCCTTTACTCCTGAATAATCACACAATTTTGCTTCGCGCACCACATCTGTGTACCACTGTGCAAAATCTACTTCTCTGGCCGTAATGGATTCTACCAGTTTTTTTTCTTTTGCCATAATGTTCTCCTCTTCTTTCTTCTCTGTTTTTGTTTCTTCTGGGAAGTATCCTGCCCTGTATTTTTTCGTAAAAAAAGCCGAGCCTTCCTTCCCGATAAGGGACCGAAAGACTCGGGCGGTACCACCCTGATTAACCACAGTATCTCTGTGATTCTCTCTTACACCGTTAACGCCGGTTCTACGCCGCATTTTCATACGAAAGCTCCCAGGCCGGTTCTATACCCTTTCCGCAGAAGCCTCTCACCTGACTGCTTCTTCTCTGTGCCGTTCTCTGATATATACTAATCCTGTTCTTCACCCATCTAACATATTCATCGTGAATTCTAACTGAATTTCTCACGATTGTCAAGCAATCAGCGCACCTGCAGCAATTTCTGTTTCAATTCATTTTCCAGACGCTGCATCTCCGCCTCTGCTTCCTGACGTTTTTGCCTTCCTTCCTGCTGAATCTGCATCACTTCATCCAACGTAGAGATTAAGGATTCATTTGTCGCTTTTAGTGTTTCCATATCCACGATTCCACGCTCAGATTCTCTTGCAGTTTCCAGCGTCGCCATCTTCAATGTATCCGCATTCTTTTTCAGCAGTTCGTTTGTCATATCCGTCACTTCCCTCTGAGCTGCTGCCGCCTGTGCAGAATGCGCCACACCGAGCGCCAGTACCATCTGGCTCTTCCACAGCGGAATTGTATTCACGATCGTGGACTGGATCTTTTCCACCATCACGGTATCATTGTTCTGTACCAGTCGGATCTGCGGTGCTGTCTGGATGGAGATCATTCTCGTCAGTTCCAGATCATGAACCTTCTTTTCAAATCTTCCGCACATCGCCTCCAGATCTCTTGCTGCCTGTGCATCCTCTGCAAGTCCGCTGGTCTGCGCTTTCATCAGGAGTTCTTTCAACTGTCCCTCCTGCACTTCTTTCAGCTTTTTCTTTCCTGCCAGAATATACATCGTCAGCTCTTTAAAATATGTCAGGTTCAATTCATACATCTTATCCAGAATCGCAACATCTTTCATCAGCTGTACCTGATGTCCCTCCAGAGCCTGGCAGATCTGGTTGATATTCGTCTCCGCCTTGGCATATTTTGTTTTCAGTGCCTGAATCTTATTTGCCTGCTTTTTGAAGATTCCGAAAAACCCTTTTTCTTCTTCCTCGTCAAAATTTTTCAGCTCCTTCACAACATTCCCGAGAAGTTCTCCCACTTCCCCCAAGTCCTTTGTCTTTACATTTTCCAGTGCAGTCTCTGAAAATCCGCCATCTTGCTCTGAGTTCCCGCACCATACTGCAGGATCATGGCAGAATTGGTCAGGTCGATCTGATTTGCAAACTGATCTGCCATCTTTCTCTCTTCTTCTGACAGAACATTTTCATCCATCAGAGGCTCTTCTTTTTTCACTTCCGGCTGTGCTTTTTCTTCCTCCGCAAATGGATTCAGTGTCAGTGTCGGTGCTGTCTGAAAATCTTTCAATTCTTCGCTCATCATTTTCCTCCTGTTGAAAAGTCATTTTCGTAAGTCCTTCCTGCGCCAGCATTGTCTTCAGCACAGAAATATCAGAAGACACATCCCACGCTGTCTCCTGAAACAGATCATCCAGAAGCTTTTCAAATGCGATATTCAATGTATCCAGTGTATCCTCAATCTCCTTTTTCGAAGAAAGAATATTCTCCCCCTGCACAGGCTGTGCATCCAACTCCTCATATGCCTCTAAAAGCTTGACTGCGTCGGAAGATAATATTCCATCAGCCTGCGAATATCGGTCACCACTTCCGGGTTCTGTTCTACCCGCGCAAAGATCCGTTTTGTCAAAAGCTCCATTCGGGACATCTTTTCTGATACCACTTCTCCCGGAATTGCATCATTACATTCCCGGATTTTGCGGATATATGCATTTCCCGCTTCAATCACTTCCTGTACTTTCGGATCCAGACCTGCTCTTCTGTCAGCGTCTGCTTTTTGTCTCTCTTTTGACTCCTGCTCTCTGGCTTTCTGTTGCCTTGCCTGTGCCATCAGTTCCTGATACTGCTCAAATGCTTCCCTGCTGGTCATCAGACACGCTTTCTGCTCATCCAGATGCCCCTGAAGAAACCATCCTTTTCTGATCATAGTTTCCAGATCTTTTACTACAAATTTTTCTTTTTTCTGTACCCTCAGCGCCAGATCTTTCACATTTCCATATTCTCTGCCCTGCAGCTCTTCTATATAAGTCTGAAACCGCTTCACCCTGCTTAAAAGTTTTGTCCCGGTGATTCCAAGCGCGGTAAATACTGCCAGAAGGATCACCTGTATACTAAGTGCGACGGATACGCCGACTCCCGCTCCAAGCAGCATCCCGGTCACACCTGTGATCATTCCGCCGATCAAAAGACATCCTGCAATCGTATAACCTGTGATCGTCATCGTCAGTCCTGCTGCTTTTTTCGCTCTCGTCCCAGCATACAATGTGGGGCGTTTTTAACTGATTCAAATCCAGATTCTGCCAGGCACCCTTTGTCCTGTCCTTTTGCCTCCCGGTACCATAGTCCGCTTTCTGATACTGATATCCTCCGCGGGGGTTTCTCATCCCGTCTGTAAATTCATGAAAGGCACTGTTTACTGTATCTGTAATGGTCTGATTCAATCTCCGAAAATCTCTGGAGTCCACTGCATCCTGCACGGTCCGTCTGATATCCTCACCGAACTGTTCCCACTCCCAATTTGTCCTCATATCTTCAACCTCCTGCCGCCAGTCAATTCTTAAAGTATCCTGTCTCTGATTTCCAGCAGATCACTCTATGTAACTCAGTTTAGAGATGTTTTCTGTAAAAGTCAAGAATCCCTTGATCCACACTTTTTATTTTATATGATAATTGTAGCAGATTTCACAAGAGGAGCGTTAATCAAAATGAAGCCACATATTTTATATGAAGACCAGGACATCATCGTATGTCTGAAACCCGCCGGTACTCCCGACTCACGACAAGCCGCCCCGGGCTTCCGGATATGGTCCAGGATTTTAAAAAAAT
>ENA-OQJH01000301-OQJH01000301.1-human-gut-metagenome-genome-assembly--contig:-NODE-301-length-28640-cov-2.811700_pt1 | contig 28640 bp, 25 predicted proteins | sample MGYA00242597_ERZ504763 | MGnify/ENA primary metagenome ERZ504763 (study PRJEB26092, sample SAMD00036359) | human gut metagenome | host: Homo sapiens | study: EMG produced TPA metagenomics assembly of...
TATCCTTACTACATAAACCGTTAATAATAAACATGTTATATATGCAGTGAGGGCATGAGGGTATACATGGCTCGAAACTTTTCTTTGGAATATGCAAAACAGGCTATATTCCACGATATAGGAATATATGCGTTTGATAGAGGGGAAATTTTTTATGGTATATAATTCCAATAATCCATATTTGTAACGATTTGAACTATAATTTTACGATCTCCTTCTCGTATTTCGTTGGGAGCATTCTGAGATGCATAAGATATTTTTGCGCCCACTCCTTTTGCTTTTAACATTTTATTGGGAACTCCTTTCTTTATAAGTGCATTGACTACAGCGTCTGCACGTTTTTGGGATAGTTCCATATTGTATTGTGATGATCCTTTTGCATCAGTACATCCTGTAATGAGATATTTTTTGCTTGTGTCTGTCAGCATAATTTGAGCTATTTCATCAATGATAGTAGCTGCTTTAGGAGTTATTTCTGTTTTATCAAACTCAAAATAGATATTGTTGAATAAATCACATAAAACATTGGGCTGGTTTGGAGTCTCTACAATTTGTTTCATGATTATAGGTTTTTCTATTTCTTTTTCTATGATTTTTTCCACATATTGAATTTCCGGTTTGACTTTTAGGGATTTACACCAATGCGCCACATCAATCGAATGCTTCCTTGCCATGAATTGCTATATGTTTGTATGGCATGATGAGATAGTCTCCTTGGAGTCCTATGCCAATGTTGTCATTAAGCCACATATTCACGCCTATTCCCAATGAAATAGGGATAAGATTTTGTTTATCCTTCCCTTCTTTAGTATAATCATTTGACAGATTCCATCCCATCTCCTCACTGTTGAATTCTTCCATCCCCTTATAATTGATCTTAAAATTCTTGTACATATAGTTGACCCCCATTCGAAGAAAAGGATCAATATAATTTGAATGGAAATATTCACCTAGGCGCCACTGTAAACCGATTCCTGTCATACCTAGCCATCTTGATTCCTTACCGTTACGGACAGGATCGGAACTGTAGTCTAATGTTCCTTGTAAATCTAGATAAAAATGAGAGTTAAGTTCACGAGCAAAATATAGATTTCCTCCGAAAATGAAATCTTTTTTGTTAGTACCTACAGTGTAACCGCCTTTATTATTAGTATGGAAATTAATAACATTAAAACGTGTCATTTGAAGTCCGGTTGCGCCTATACCTATTTCCCATGCTTTTTTATTATTATCGGTTGTTCCATTCTTTGCGCTTTTTTGTGCATTTATAGGTAAACCGAAACATAATACTGAGGTAAAGCATAGTATGAGATGGATTTTATGTATATATATTTTCTTCATATTTTTATTCTTCATAGATAACTTGTACTTCGGGCAACTCATAAGAGCTGTTATAGTTTTCAATAATAAATGTTTTTCATTCCTTTCCTTTTCGGAGATAACCTTGATAATATCTATAGAAATATGAACTATTGCCATTGTCAATGTATATGGATGAATTTAAAAACGGTGCGAATACTTTGAACGTTGGAACTTCTGCAGAAGATCTGTTATTAGAACTTGATGCTTCTTGTGAACCAGCTGTTGAGGTATATCTGAATGTGATATATGCCATTTTAAGTTTGTTGGCTTCTTCTTCAGTATAAGCTATCGGTTCTACATAGTCCATTCCATTTTCTTTAACGACACGTGTGGTCGATGATTTGTAAATTCTTGTAAGTCTATTTTTGAAAAATCCAATTCACCTTCTGCAGATGAGAAACTGGGTGCTTCTCCATTGGATATTATTTTTAATTTTAATGTTTTTAGCGTAGGTCCCATTTGATAAGGAGCTAATAAACAAATACCATTCCATTGGAAAGTTTCTCCATAATAAGGCTCTCTAGCTTTTACAGTGTAATAAACGTCACTTCCATCCCAATATTCAGATTGATTGTTTTTGAATTTTCCGGGATTTTCTTGAATGAACCGATAGGTATAAATATAGTAATAATATCCTCCATTATTTGAACTAGAGCCTTGGCTTGAATATAGTTTTATCTGACAAAATACTGTTGGGATTATTTTTGTCAGAGACTCTATATGCGTCTAAATTCCTTGAACCACTATTAGGTAAATAAGAAGGGATATTTTGCCATTGGTCTTCCGGATTAACTTTTCGTTGTATATAGAAATATAGAAACTGATAATCGTATAATGAATTTGAATTATCGCGAAGGATCATTCTCATGCGTACTCTATTGGGAACATATGTGTTTTTAGCGGATTCTTGCGGTGTCTTTCCGGCTAGGGTTACTTCTTTTACCGTTCCCCAGCGTAAGTTTATGTCTTGTATTTCGGGTAAATCTTCTTTAGGTACAATAAACTCTCCGTTTTCATTGGTAATGTAAGTTTTTTCCGCATTGATACCCGGCATGCCTTTTACTTGAGCTTTTGGTGCGATTTGTCCAGTTTCATCATATACTTTATAGAGTACACCTCCATCAGTTGTGCGTACATATTCACCATATTCTGATTGAGAATATTGTGCAATAACATTAGGTATACCCTTAATGATGGTAACTTCTGTTCCCGGTTTTCCTGGTTCTCCGGGTTTGCCGTCTTTGCCATCTTCTCCGTCTTTGCCATCTTTTCCGCGTAGATAGTCATAAAAATCATTTAACGTATTTTTTCACAGTTCCATACTCCACCATTTTTGTGATCGATAAGTGCGTCTGTTGTACCACAACGTTTAGCTAAGTCATTTTTCCACAGTTCATGTGCTGACAAACCATTGCTTCCGTTTATTCCGTCTTTACCGGCTAAATAATTGAAAAAATCATATTCTGAAACTTTGTCAGAAGGCCATTTTTGTCCTGGATTTTTAGGATCATTCATATTGCCTGTTCCTACAGTTTCTTTCCATAGTTCATAAGCGGATTTTCCATTGTTACCATTTGTTCCACTGAGGTAAGTGTAAAAATCTGCCATTGTAATTTTATCTTTGGCCCATGCTGAATTATTTTTGTCTTTGATTTTGTCATTTTTGACATCATTCACCCATAATTCGTATGCAGATGCTCCGTTAACTCCTTTTTCTCCTTGAGCTTTTATTCCTGTATCAGTAGTACCTATCCACCAATTTCCGTTATTACCTATATGGGGAGATATGCCATCATCTCCTTTCTCTCCTTGAGCTTTTATTTTTGTATCGGTAGTACCTATCCACCAGTTCCCATTTTTTATAACCGGGGTAAGTCCGTCCGTTCCTTTATCACCTTGTTCTCCTTTGGGGCCTTGCACTGCAATCCCTGTATTGGATGTGCTATCCACCAGTATCCGTCTTTAATGAAAGGGGTTAAGCCGTCGCTTCCTTTTTCTCCTTGAGCTTTTATTTTTGTATCGGATGTATTGATCCACCAGTTTCCATTAGGACCAATATAAGGGGATGCTCCGTCTTTACCATTTTCTCCTTTTTGACCTTGAGCGGGAAAATTTGTATCATGATTGCCAATGTACCAATTACCATTTTCACCAACATGTGGAGTAATACCATTTTCACCATCTTTCCCTTTTAAATATAAAAGAAATGTTCCATTGTTGTTTGGTTTTTGGGCCAATTTATATTGCCGTCAGCAACAGATTGTTCCATAATTCATAAGCGGAAAGTCCGTCTTTTCCATTAATTCCATTCTTTCCATCTTTGCCGATAGCTTTGATTTCTGTGTCTTTATTGCCGATATACCAATTTCCATTTTCACCAATATGAGGTGATTGTCCGTCTCTTCCGCTAAGAAAATCCCAAAAATCGGCTTCTGTATTTTTGAAGAGGGCCAAATGAGCGAAGGGTCATGAGTTGGTGACATTACCTTGGGTGATCAGGATTTTCCATTGATCGTATGCAGACATTCCATCTTTTCCTTTGTCTCCTTTTTCTCCTTTTATATAAACTAAAAAGTCTGCTAAATCAACTTGGGTGGAAGGCCAGTTTATATGACCGGTTTCAACTTCTTCTTTCCATATCTCATAAGCGGATTTGCCATTGGTTCCCTGAGGACCTTGGGGTAATTCAAAATCAATACTGCTGCACGAGAAAAAAAATGTGCAAAGTAGCACTGATAATACATAAATTTTGCATTTCTTTTTTGTATACATGACTATAAATAATTAAAAATGAATTACTTTTTGTTGTTACATATTTGATAAACTCAGTTCTGCTTTATTGAATACTGTATCGTCGGGGGTGTTCATGCAATTTTATATTTTAGGTTATTCTACTGTGTGCGATTTACATTATAATAATATTCACATTTTATTTAGGTGCAAAGTTCTATATTTGGTGCTAAAAAGAAGTTGCGTATTTAAAAGATTTGTTTGCATATAATCAATCTTTTCTTTTATATCTGCATAAAAAGGTTTCCTATTTTTCTTAATGTTCGTTTTTGGATAGTTTTAAATGGTAGATACTTCATATGATTTTACATAAGGAGTATATGTGATAAGTTTTTTCATATATTGATGGTGGATTATGATTAAGTTTTGTGATATTTGTTTTTATATGACGTATAGAAACTCTTAAAATAGATCCATATACCGAGATCAGGAAACAAACTTATTCTTAGCTTCAGTATGTATGATGGAGATAAGTATATTCATAATCTTTAGGATGCGGGATGTTTGTTTAATCGTTTGCGGAAACAGAATATGTTTCGAGAGGAGGTGTACCTTTTGATTCTTCTCCTTTTTTACGTATTTCGTTAGGAGTGGCTCCAATATTCCTTTTACAGTAGGTCGTAAAATGGGAAAATGTCTTGAAATGATAGTCCAACATTATTTGTTTGATGGGTAGGGTACTTTCTTTTAACTTGAATTCAATTTCATAAGATGTTTGCTTTTGTAACCATTGATATGGTGTATCTCCATGAAAGTTTTTTTTGAATAACTGTGTGAAAATAAGGTCGTTATATCCGCATAGAATAGCTAATTCTTTGGCAGTTCTGCAAGCTTTGTAATGTGTCATGACGGATACGAAAAACTGAAGATCATTCGAAAGGGCATAACGGAAAATGGAGGCAATTTCGTTTTTGCTATAGCAAATTTTAAATAATGAGAACAGCTCATATTCTTTGGCTCGATGTAAGTCGGGAATTTCTGTTCCATTTTTCATGTAATCGACCAGCAAATCCAAGTAGGAACGTATTAACGGATAAATGGGAAGAACTTCTACCGGTTTTACTTCTTCGATGGATATGTCTTGTAGATATTCTATTATTCTGCTATGTAGATAAGGGGCCACAATATTACATGCATGGATGACGAGTTGTACATCATCCATTGTTTTGATTTTACATTTATGTAAGCTGCTGATAAAGAAAAATTCATTTTGCACTGCTATCAGAGGCATTGATTCCATTTGATCTCTGAAGAGACATAAAGATCCTTTTAGTACAAAACAAACTTGGAATTCATGGTTTTCATTCAGATTTTGGATAATTTCTCCCTTGCCTATATGAAGATATCTGAATTGGCTGAATCTGGATAGTGCAAGAGGATCACGGTATAAATTCTTTAGTAAAAATAGCATTTCCATATATTATAAACATTTTAAGATAAAAAAAAAGTTTTGATATATCTATCCCGGGCAAATATAACTTGATATTTAAAATGTTTTAAAGCTATAGAAGGAATATGCAACTAAATCATTGCTAATATGAAATTGAATCTTCTGTTTAAGAAAGAGTTTATCAACATATGAAATTATAAGGTATTTAAGGCCGGATGTTTTGGATAGTAGCTTATAAAGTGGAAGATGTTTACTGATTTTTTATGAGTGAATGTAAATAAGTGATTTGAATGGAGAAAATTAAGGATCTTCTTATTGTTTACAAGATAACAATAAGGAAAAGATCCTTAAATTTAAATTATTGCTGGTATTGGCCATTCACTATAACATTTCATACGAATATTGTGAAAAGCATCTTTATTCCATTGGGAAAATTTAGTTTCGATCTTTACATCTTTAAATGAAAAATTGGATAACTCATACTCAGCTTCATTTTTATTCACATTTAGAAATTTGTCACATTTCAGTTCTATGTTGTGCATCGTGATATGGCTTCCGTAGGATTTAGGAATCGTTGTTCTTCCTTTCAAGTCATAAAATTGTTTCCATGACGAAACTCCTAGTAAAGCCTTGCAGAAACCTTTTACATTTTCTACTGTGATGTATTCATAGTGTTGCGGAGTATCAGGCCGCATTTTCAATAGAAGTAGTTCATTACCGCCTTCTGCTCTGCAATTGCGCATTAATACATTATAGACATGGATGGACTCGCTGCCACAAGTCATGCAACTGCCAGTAGTATGATCAAAGAAACAATCTTCTATTAGAATGTTTTTATTGGGACCGTTATAAGTATCCTGATCGGCATAAGGTCCTTTTCCACCTTTAAAGCAGATGGCGTCATCATTTACAGTAAACCGGCATCCTTTAATATGAAATTGGTACATACATCCATATCTATACCGTCCGCACTAGCTGATTTTATAGGTTGATAGGAGAGAAAAATTCGTAGATTGAGTAATTTCACTTTATCGCAGCGATAATAATGGCTGGTCCAAAAAGGAGAGTTCTGTAAAGTCACATCAGCAACCTGCACATTACGGCAATGAGCTATGTAAAGTAGGCGTGGTCGCATTTCATCCTTGTTTGTACATTGAGGATTCCATTCGCGACGTAGGCGGAAAGCTTTCCAGTAGGGAGTGCCGTTTCCGTCAATTGTACCTTTGCCGCTAATTGTAAAGGTATCTAACCCGTCGGCATTGATTAATGCACCGAAGTATTTGCAGTATTCACCTTCAATGCGAGTCATGAGGAGAGGGAAATCCATAATGTTCTCACTACCTAGTAAGGTGGCGCCTTTTGACAAATAAAGATGAGTCCCTTGTTTGAAAAAGAGGGAACCGCTTTTATAAATTCCTTCAGGGATGTAAATGACCCCACCGCCATTGGCTGCCGCTTCGTCTATGATCTTTTGTATTTTTTGTGTTTGAACGATATGGGGATTGCTTTCAATTCCATAATCGGAAAGGTCGTATTTTTTCCTAAGGAGTCAGGATGGACCACTTTAGTTTGGAGAAACCATTCGGAGATAGGAGTACCATCAGGAAACACATTTTGTTTTCTTTGTTCTTTTTTTTGCCATTTGAGGGTACTATTATGCTCAAGCATAACAGGAGTGATAGTAATTGTTTCATAAATAAGTTTTTCATTTGGTTCATATTATGTGGATGACAAAGAAAAACAATAACAGTCAATTGTATCTGTATTTATTGTTTTATTCAATGGAAAATTGTACGGCTTGATTCTTTTCATTAAGGCGGATGGTTGTGATATAGAGAGATTCCTTAGTCTGGAAAGAACAATTCAGGAGCCTTTTTTATCTGCACAGTCGTTTCTCCAAACTTATAAAAGCTTGAATAAATCGCGCTTTTTGCCCTGTTTATACTATTTTCCATCTATGTAGATTCTTTTCCATATTTTCAGAGGTTTGTGGCTGTTCCGGCTATTTTTTATTCATGGCATTATATCTAGTTTTGCCATGTTCCTTGATGAAGAAATGAAGGGATTAGATTTTATGTATAACTTTAATTAATTACAAATGAAAGACTCGGAGAACAAACTATCGGGAAGTATGCATTCTTTTAAAAGGATGCTTTCCTTTGGTATTCTTATGGTAATTGCGATGACCCTGTTTGCTCAGGTTAAGAATGTATCGGGCGTGGTGCTTGATAAAAAAGGGGAGAGCATAATTGGTGCCAGTGTATTGGTGAAAGGTACTACTAATGGTACGATTACCGATTTTGACGGTAATTTTGTTTTGAGGAATGTGGCCGACAATGCCATTTTGCAGATTAGTTTTGTCGGATATCAAACTTCAGATGTATCAGTTAAGGGACAGAACAATATTAAGGTGGTATTGTCAGAAGATACTGAAACATTGGATGAGGTGGTAGTCATAGGATATGGCTCGGTTAAGAAAAGCACTTTGACGGGTGCGGTTGCCAAAATGGATTCTAAGGCAATAGAGGATCGTCCTTTGGCTCGTGCAGAGAATGCTTTGCAAGGTCAATTGGCTGGAGTGACAGTACGTAATACAACAGGTGAGCCGGGAGCCGATATGCAGATCCGTGTCCGCGGTGCGGCTTCTGTCAATGCAAATTCCGATCCACTTTATGTGGTTGATGGGGTGCCTATGAATACGTTGAGCGGATTGAATCCTTCGGATATCGCTTCCATAGAAGTTTTGAAAGATGCTGCTTCTGCTGCGATTTATGGTTCACGTGGTTCCAATGGAGTTGTTTTGGTTAGTACTAAACAAGGTAAGAGTGGAAAAGCGAAGGTGGCGTTCAATGCTAGTTTCGGTGTACAGACATTAGAGAAAAAAATGGATGTGCTTAATGCGACGGAATGGATGGAATTTAAATTGAGATGGAATGATGCAAACTATTTGCAGGAAGCGAAGAAATTGGGTTTGACTAGTGCCAGTATAAAGGATGATAATGCCACACGTTTGTCTAATCTCGGAATTCAGGCAGGTACGGCAAACTCTTATCTGGTTGTTTTTGATGAACGTTGGTTTAACTATTTGGGAGATGACATGAGGAATGCGCATACTTATACTCCCAATCCGGAACAACTTAGCCTGTTGGATTGGCAGGATGAGTTTTTTCGTAACTCTATCGTACAGGATTATAGTTTGAATGTTTCGGGAGGGACGGAAAACACATCTTATTTATTCTCAGGTGGATATATGAATCAGGCTGGTATCGTTACCGGTACGGGATATGAAAGATTCTCTTTTCGTGCCAATATTGAATCAAAGATAAACAAATATCTTACAATAGGTATGAATATGGCTCCTACGTATATTGTGCAGGATGGTTCCGGACAGGCAAATGGTAAGGATTCCCAGGTACATCAGGCTTTGTATGCTACACCGGTATCGGAACCGGGGGTAGGATATATGACAAATGTTGATCCGAATCCCTATTATCTTTGGGCGGGAAGCACATCGAGTCCGGTTTATAATATGGAGAAGAATATCAAACAGAATAGAATGATGCGTTTGGTTGGGAATGCTTTCGTACGTATCACTCCGTTTAAAGATTTCAGGTAGAACTTTCTGCTTCGGCTAATTATTATGATTTGGATGGAAATGATTATAAGTACACTAGTACAACCGGTAGTTGGGCGCAGGGAGAAGGACAAAACTCTTCGGGGGGCATAATACGGAAAGAAAATGGAGTACTCTTTTGCAGGCTCTTGCAAATTATGACCATGTTTTTGGCAATCATGGAATTAGTGTAATGGCGGGTTTTTCTTCCGAACAGAGTAATCTTGGTTTCAGTACGGCCCAATCTTTTAACAAACCATTTCCCAATGATGCCATAACAGGTTCCTTTGATGGTTCGAAAGTTACAGCAGGAACTAATACGGTAACAGAGAAAACAGCGAATAAATTGTTGTCTGTGTTTGGACGTTTGCAATATAATTATGCAGAACGTTATATGTTGTCCGGTAGTTTGCGTTATGATGGCGGTTCCGTATTCGGAGCTAACAATAAGTGGGGCATCTTTCCGGCTGTTTCCGGAGGTTGGTTAGTGTCAAATGAGAAATTCTTTAAAAATTGGAGAATGTCTTGGTGGAATACATTGAAGCTGAGGGCTAGCTATGGTGTGACCGGTAATAATTCTATCAGTAACACGGCTGCTTATCCTACTTTGTCTGCAGGAAATTATGCAGGTGCTCCCGGTTATAAGGCAAATTCTTTAGGTAATGCTGATTTAGGTTGGGAAAAAACACATAGTACTGATGTTGCGCTTGATTTAGGATTCTTCAATAATAGAATTCAATTGTCGCTGGATTGGTATACCAAGAATACGACTGATTTGTTATATCAGGTACCTGTGGAAGGAGCTTCCGGTTTTACTACCGTTTGGGATAATTTAGGAGATATCCATAATGAAGGCTTTGAGATCGAATTGAATACGCATAATCTCACAGGAAAATTTTCATGGAGTACGTCATTCAATATGTCATATAATAAAAATGAGGTGAAAGCTCTAGGGAAAGATAATACTCCGGTATATTCGGGATTTGATAAGAACAATCCGTCTAATATTCTGACTGTGGGAAAGCCTGTTAATACATTCTATATGTATGATGCAATAGGTGTATGGAAAAATCAAGCTGAAATTGATGCTTATAGTGCTGCCCATGGAGGAAAGCCGGTTACTTTTGAAGGAAAACAAATTGTACCGGGTGATATCCGATACAAAGATGTAAATAATGATGGTGTGTTCGATAAAGATAATGACAGGGACTATTTAGGTAGTCCTACTCCTAAATTAGTATTTGGAATGACGAATACTTTTACTTACAGAAATTTTGATTTGTCTATCTTGATGACAGCTCAGACAGGAGGAAAGATTTTTGGTGTATTGGGACGTGCCATTGACCGTCCGGGTATGGGGGCTAAAGGGAATGCTTTAGGACATTGGAGAGAGGCATGGTGGTCGGAAGATGAGCCGGGCAATGGAAAAGTACCTTATATTTTAAGTTCTACTACAGGTGCTACGTTAGACTCCCGATGGTTATATTCTTCCAATTATCTGCGTATCAAGAATTTGACTTTGGGGTATAAATTACCTATTAATCCTAAATTTATTTCCTATGCACGTGTATATGTATCCATTGAAAATCTGGCTAAATGGGATAGTTATTATGGAGGGTACTCTCCGGAGGCGGCCAATACGGCAGCCAGTTCCTCACCCGGAGGTAGCAGTGCTTTGGGATTGGACTATGGTGGTTATCCTTCACCGAGAATTTACACTTTGGTATCAACGTTAATTTCTAATAAAAATATAGAGCTATGTTCAAATTAAAAAATATATTGCAATTGAGTGCATTGATGTTCTTTGTTATGTCGTGCGATGATTATTTGGAAACTCCTCCTGCTGATTTAATGACCTCTGATGGTTTCTATCAGACTCCCAGTCAGTCTGAACAAGGGTGGTAGGTATTTATTCCGATTTGCGTGAACTTGCCAATTCAGAGTATTTATTGATGTCTGAATGTCGTTCGGATAATGCATGGACAGAACCAAGACCTAATGGGTTGAGAGATTTTTCAGAGATAAGCACATTCAGAGCTACCAGTGATTTGGCAACTTTTAATAGTGTATGGAATACATGGTATAAAGTAATTTATGATGCGAATACTGCTATTGCCAAAATAGCAGGATGTAACTTTGAATCGAATGATAAGATTAAAAAGCAGTTTATGGGCGAAGTCTATTTTCTGAGAGGATGGGCTTATTTTGAGTTATCACGCCTTTTTGGTAATGTTCCGATTATTGATGCTCCTTTATCGCCTAGTGAAGTGAAGAAGTACCTCAATCGTCTGCACGGGAAGTTTTGGATAATATAGTGGTTCCTGATTTGATTAATGCGCAGACGATGCTTCCTCTAAAAGAAAATATGGTGAGTGCGAATGGAACTTCGATTGTATTGCAGGGGCGTGCGGACAAGATGGCGGCAGAAGCTATGCTGGCACGTGTGTATATGACTTTGGCGGGTTTCCCATATTATGATTCCGATGCCAAGATATTAGCTAAAAAGCAATTGGAAATTGTGTTGAATTACTCAAAATCCAATCAGAATAAATATTGGGCTCCGACACTTGATGAATGGAGAAAGCAGTGGATGCCGAGCACGGATTATTATAATAAATACTCTATTTTTGCTATTCAGTATCGTACGGGAGGAACAGGCAACAGCGCTTTGTTTAATTTCAGTATGGCTCTACCTCCTTCCTATACGAATAGAAGAATCTTTGGAAATGAAATTTATGTGGAAAAGAGTTTGATGTATGAATTTGATAAAATTTATTCTGATGGGAAAAAAGATGGAAGAGGGAATGGTTTTTCTGTTCTGACAGGATATGAGGCAGAGCCTAATTATCCGGCTTATACGAATACAAAAGAGAAATTGATTTTGGAAGATGGTTCGCAAGTGGATGTTTATACAAAATCAATGTTTTATAAGTTTATGCCTAGTAAACGGAAGATAGCGGAACTTGGGATGTCACTGACTCCGGAAGTCACAATGAAAGACGATAATGACTGGCCTGTAAATCTTCCTATTTTACGCTTGGAAGATATGATGTTGATGTATGCTGAGTTATTGGTTGAAGAAGGTAAAATAATGGAAGCTGTAGCTTATGTGAATGATATCCGTAAAAGAGCCGGTTGTGATGAGGTGAATACGGTAAGTGCTGCAGATGCTTTGAAATTGATAAAACGGGAGCGTAGAATAGAATTAATGGGAGAAGGAGTGCGTTGGTTTGATTTGGTGCGTTGGGGGGAATGGCAAACGGAAATTCAAAGTTTATTTGATAGTTATCATAATCCGGATGGTACCGATAAGAATAATGTAAAGACAGGACGTTATTTATATCCTATTCCATTGAATCAATTAAATGTGACTCCGGGATTATATAAACAAAATGAGGGATATTAAGTATATAAGTTAAACAAAGTTAGTTTTGAAGGTGAAAAGGTAAAGAGGTGTGTCAAAAGCTATTTTTGATAATTGCTTTGTTATGTGGCACACCCTCTTTTTATCGGAAAATAGAGAAGTAGATTATTTATGAAAAATAAAAAGTTGCTTATTGCCATTTTGTGCATATTTGTATTTGATTTGCCGGGGGCTGCTAATCGCATTCGGCAGAATTTTGACTTTGACTGGCAGTTTAGATTAGGAGAAAATGGAGATTTTAGAGAGGTACAATTACCGCATGACTGGAGTGTGGAGTTGGATTTTGATGAAAAAGCAGGAGGAGCGAGTGGTTATTTGCCGGGTGGCATAGGTTGGTATCGCAAATCTTTTATGATTCCGGCGAGTTACAAAAATCAAAAAAGTTAGTCTTGTTTTTGATGGTATTTATCATAAAGCTACTATTTTTTTGAATGGAAAGGAGATTGCTTATCATCGTTATGGATATACTTCGTTTGAAACAGATCTGACCCCTTTCCTGAAATATGGAGAGAGTAATGACTTGAAAATCAAGGTAGATCATTCAGAAATTTCTCGCTGGTATACTGGTTCCGGCATTTATCGGCATGTCTGGTTGCAAGTGACTAACCTATTCATGTAAAAATGTGGGGAACTTATGTTACGACACCGGAGATAACTGAATCCCAGGCAACGGTCAAGATTGTCACTACTATCGAAAACTCCATGGAGTTACCGACAACAGTGATTGTCCAGCAACGCCTGTTGGATGGTGATGGAAAAATTGTAAAAGCAGAAGGTAAAGAGGTGATGGCCCGGACTACGTTGAAACTTGATAAAGAAAAAACAGCTGAAGTAGTTCAGAATTTGTTAGTCAGCCATCCTAAATTATGGGATTTGGATTTTCCCTATCGTTATACGGTGGAAACCATTATAAAAAGAGGAAAGACAATTGATAAATATCTGACTCCTTTTGGAATACGTTCAGTGAAATTTGATAAAGACAAGGGTTTTTTTCTCAATAACAAACATCTTAAGCTGAAAGGCATGTGCTTCATCAGGATGCAGGATGTTTGGGAACGGCTGTACCGGATAGGGCTTATGAACGCCGTTTGCTTATTTTAAAGGAATTTGGCACGAATGCTATCCGTTGCTCGCATAATCCTCCTTCTCCGGAATTTCTTAACTATTGTGATTCTATTGGCTTTTTGGTTATAGATGAGGCTTTTGATAAATGGAAATCGGGATATTATGAAGAATTTTTTGATTCTAGCTGGCAGCAGGATATCAGCGATATGGTAATTCGTGACCGTAATCATCCTTCTGTTATCTTGTGGAGTATAGGTAATGAGTTGGCTGAGGCAAAATTAAAAGATGATACAGGGATTGAACGTGCTGGTATGTTGCAGGATTTTGTACATCAACTGGATCCGAGCCGTCTTGTTATGCTCGCTTTGCAGCCGGGATTTGAAGATAAATTTGCTTCGGTGACAGATGTACTAGGGTATAATTATATGGAACCTCGGTTGATTTATGATAAAAAGAAATACCCGGAACGTATTTGCCTGATCAGTGAGAGCTATCCTTATTATAGTAGCATACGTGAATTTGATTCACGTGATTATGATGAGAAAAATCCATGGAATTATGTAATGGAACATGAATATATTTGTGGCTCTTTCATGTGGACCGGTGTGGATTATATTGGGGAGAGTTCAGGTTGGCCTAGTAAGGGATGGCCTTCTGCTCCGTTTGACATGTGTATGTCTGAAAAACCTAGAGGAGGATATTTTCGGGCTTTGTGGAATGAGAAGCCTTTTTTGGGACTTTATGTCATAGATTATAATTTGGATGAAGATCCGGGTAAAGACCATTGGCAAGCACCGGGAATGGTACACGATTGGACTTTTCCTTATCAGGATGCGCGTGTCATGCAGATTCAAACGCCGTCTAATTGTGACGAAGTGATGTTGATAGATCCTAGAGGAAAGGTATATGGACCTAGAAAGCCACGGGATTATATAAATAATACGATTAAATGGAATCAACCTTATCGTCCGGGTAAGGTGGTGGTGATAGGGTATAAAGATGGGATAGAAGTGTGCCGTGACAGTATACAGACTTCCGGAAATAAAGCTGTCCGTTTTACTCTGAAAGCGGATCGGGAACAGTTAAAGGCTGACGGGCAGGATTTATCTCATATCTCTTTGAATTTATATGATGAACAAGGCATCCCCATACGGATAGATGACAGACAAGTGAAAGTGACCGTGGAGGGTAACGGACGTTTGATGGGGATAGATAGTGGCGAGATGCGTCGTAGTGAACGTTTTAGCAGTCATACTTTACCCACTTATTTGGGTCGTGCCCAAATAGTAGTACAGGCAGGGCGTATGCGGGGACAGCTCAAAGTAAAAGTGGAGGTCGAAGGAATGGCATCGCAGGAACTTGTTCTGCTTGTTGGTTAGTAAAGACTTCCTAATTAAAAAAGGTATTATTCTGATGTTAAACCGAATGATATGAAAAATCGTATATTTTTTTGTTGCTCTTCTTTGTTTGTCTGGAATGGAATGCATATGCAGTTATTGATATACAATCTATTCATATTACATCCAGTGACGGATTGGCCAATAATACAATTAGAGATATTTTTCAAGATAAGAAAGGCTTTATCTGGATTAGTACCACTAATGGACTGAGCCGGTATGATGGTCACTCTTTTATAACATTGTTACCGGAAAGGATAGTCCGATTTCATTAGCGGATTATCATGTCAAGAAGATTGATGAAGATAAAAATGGTTTTTTATGGGTGCTTTCTACTTCAAATGTATTCAGTTGCTATGATTTAAGACATAATTGTTTTGTGGATTTTACAGGATGTGGGGAACACGACCAAGCTTATGCTTATCGTGTAGAAACTGCTAATGGTGATAATTGGTTATGGGATGGACAAAAAGGTTGCAGAAAGATTTCATTTGAAAATGAACATTTTTCCTCTGTGACATTTCAATGTGAAAATGGCAAACTACCTTCTAATAAAGTGAATAGTTTGATTGAAGATTCTAGAGGGAATGTTTGGATTTGTACTCAGGAAGGATTGGTGAAAGTAACAAGAAACAAAATCGAAGTAATTTCTGATATGCATAATTTCAGAGCAGCATTTTCTTATGAGAACGCATGCTTTTTTCTTGCTGATAATGGTGATATTTATGTTTATGATGAGGATGAAAAACTACATTTTGTTCAAAGAATCGGAAAGGATGACGTTGACTTTCATTTTACTACTCATTTTGGCACGAAAGATGATTGGTGGCTTTTTACAACAAAAGGAAGTTACAGGTTTCATTTATCTACCCGGCAGGTAAGATTAGACAACCCGATTAATATCCCCAACGCTCGTTTTGTCAGAGATAATCAGGGGGATTTCTATGTTTTTAATCAGACCGGTGTGTTGCATTATTTTCAGAAGGAAACCGGAATATGTAAAATACTGTCATTGATAGATGCCGCTCAGATGATGCCTGCTGCCGAGGAACGCTATGAAGTAATACAGGATAACAGAGGATTGATATGGATATCTACTTTTGGCTATGGTTTATTTGTGTATAATCCCCAAGAAGATATAATCAGCCATTACACTTATCAGGAGACTGGTAAAAATCTAGTTCATTCCAATTTTCTGCATAGCTTATTACTCGATCACTCGGGAAATGTATGGGTAGGATCGGAGTTTGCCGGTGTTACACTTTTGTCCGTATTAAGTGAAGGATCTTATCGTATTTATCCGGAACATGAGAGTATAAATGATTATGTGAATGCTATACGTACAGTGGTAAAGATGCCCGATGGTGGTTTCTGGTTTGGTACGCGTCAAGGGAATGTTTACGCTTATGATAAAAATTTGGAGGCTGCATCTTGTTATAAGATGCCATACAATTATATTTATGCGGCTTCTTGTGATGGAGATGGTAAATTATGGTTGGGAACCCGTACGATGGGTTTATGTATTGACGGACGTTGGTATCATAAAATGGCAGGTGATACCTTGTCATTGGCACATGAGAATATATTCGATATTTATCGTGATGATAAAAATAGGATGTGGATAGAACTTTTGGGGGAGGACTGAATTTGGCGGTTTCACGAAAAGACAGGTATGTTTTTCGTAAGTTCCTGACTGGATCCGGTCGTTTGCAGGAAGTCAGGATGATCACTCAGGATAATAAAAAAAGGTTATGGGTAGGAACTAATAAGGGATTATGTGTTTTTTATGGAGATTCCATTATTGCTGATGCTCATAATTATAAACTTTATAATTATGAAAATGGAGATTTGCCCGGATATGAAATTAAATGTATTTTTCGTGATAGTCAGAATCGTATGTGGATAGGAATGTTGGGAGGCGGATTTTCTGTTTGTAACCCTAGTGAGGATTATAGGAACTTGAAATTTGTCCATTATTCCACAACTGATGGTTTGGTCAATAACATGGTAGAGTCTATTATCGAAGATAAGACTGGAAAAATATGGATTGCCACTCAGTATGGTTTATCTCGTTTTTCACCTGATACGGAAACTTTTGAAAATTTCTTCTTTTCAGCTTCTATGCAAGGAAATGTATATAACGAACATGGCGCTGCCATAACTGAAGATGGACTTTTGCTATTTGGAACAAATCATGGAGTCATAGTCATTGATCCTTTGAAAGTAACTTCATCTCCTATGACCCGGAATGTTATTCTAACTAATTTGAAAGTGAACGGAATCACAGTACAGGTTGGTGAGAAGGATTCTCCTTTGACACAGGCGTTAAGTTATACACAGAATATAAAATTAGATTATGACCAGAATTCATTCATTATAGAATTTTCAACATTGGATTATTCTTTGGCATTTCCTTCAAGGTTTATTTATAAATTGAGTCATTTTGATAATGAATGGAGTACCCCTTCTTCTTTGAATTTTGCTTCTTATAAAAATCTTTCTCCCGGCACTTATCATCTGCATGTAAAAGCATGTAATTCTGCTGGGATATGGAGTGATGAAGAAACTGTGCTCAATATTGTTATCACGCCTCCGTTTTGGGAAACCACTTGGGCCTATCTTTTTTATTTTCTTGTCGTTGTTATTGTGTTGTATGTTGCTTTTTGTTTGATACGGAATTTCAATAATTTACGGAATCGCATTCAGGTAGAAACACAGTTGACAGAGTACAAACTCATGTTTTTTACTAATATTTCACATGAATTCCGTACTCCGTTGACAATGATTCAGGGAGCTTTGGAAAAAATAGAGAGCTTGAATAAGATTCCCAAAGAGATGGTTTATCCCATACAGTTGATGAATAAAAGTACGAATAGGATGCTTCGTCTGATTAATCAATTGTTGGAATTTCGTAAAATGCAGAACAATAAACTTTCCTTGATGCTGGAAGAAACAGATGTGATGGTGTTCTTTTATGATATTTATCGAAGTTTCAAGGAAACGGCAGATGACAAACAGATTGATTTTCATTTTGCTCCTTCTACGTCATCTTATAAGATGTTTGTTGATCAAAGTAAATTGGATAAAATAGTCTATAATCTTCTTTCGAATGCTTTAAAATATACTCCTAAAGGAGGAAAGGTTGTTTTTGCAATTATCGTTAATGAGGAAGTGGGGAAATTATTTATATCGGTTAGTGACAACGGCGTAGGGATTCCTAAGGAGAAGCAAGGAGAGCTGTTTTCCCGTTTCATGCAAAGTGGTTTTTCACATAACAGTGTGGGAATCGGTTTACATTTGACTTATGAACTGGTAAATGTACATAAAGGAAGCATTTCATTTGATGAAAATGAGGGAGGTGGTTCTGTGTTTACTGTTATCTTACCGTTAGATTCCAGTGTTTATGGAAAAAACGATTTCCTAGTATCAAGCATCCTTCAGGAAGAATCGTTTGTTCATGAGCAGTGTGATACCTATTTAACAGTAAATCATGATTCAGTGACCCCGGACCCTTTGAATAAAAAAGAATATTGATAATAGAAGATGATGGAGATGTGCGTAAGTTTTTAGAAACGGAACTTGGTATTTATTTTGAGATCATAAGTGAACCGGATGGGCTTTCCGGTTTACAAAAAGCTCAGTCTTTTGAGGTAGATTTGATTATTTGTGATGTATTGATGCCTGGTATGAATGGCTTTGATGTGACACGTAAACTGAAACGTGATTTTGAGACCAGTCATATTCCCATTATTTTGCTGACTGCTATGAGCACTTCGGAAAATAAACTTGAAGGGGTAGAAAGTGGTGCGGATGCATACATAACGAAGCCTTTCAGTTCCAGATTGTTATTAGCACGTATATTTCAACTTATTGAACAGAGGGAAAAGTTAAAACGAAAATTCTCTAATGACCCTGCTATGACAAGTCAGGCTTTATGTTCTACAGAACTGGATAGGAAATTTGGTGAAAAATTGCAGACTATTTTGGAAAAACAATTGGACAACCCGGAATTCACTATAGAGGATTTTGCATCTGCGGTGGGGGTAAGCCGTGCTGCTTTTTTTCGGAAAGTAAAAGGAGTGACCGGATATACACCTAATGAATATATGCGTATCCTTCGTATGAAAAGGCTATGGAACTTTTGCAGGAGGGTATATACAATGTAAGTGAAATAGCTTATAAAGTAGGAATGAATGACCCTCTTTATTTTAGTAAATGCTTCAAATCTCACTTTGGAGCACCCCCTTCGGCTTATCTGCATAAAAATAAATAAAGGAGCGCTTGAAAGATTATAATGTTTTCTTATTTTTGATGGATTTATACCATAAAAAGGTGACTAGCACGATAAATGCAAGGAAATGGTAATCATTTCTGATTGGTATGTCATTGGTTCCACCCAGATTTCGTGGAAGGCATTCCATCTTCCCATAACTTCTACGAAAGTCCAAAATACGACTACTGTAGCAATAGAAAAACGGAGAGCGTATCCCCATTGACTGATATTTATCAATCTTCGGAACATAAATAGTGATCCTACAAGGCAGCCGAATGCAACCAATGCGGTGATAGGATGGCGGTCACCTATAAAATTATCATCATAGCAGAATAGCAATACCATGTAATTGGTCCATAAAATAAGATTCAGCTCCATGAAAGTAACCAGTGAGGTGTGGCGTGTCATGGGACGCATTTCTACTTGTACTTTGCTGTTGCGGAAAAATACCCGTTGCAGATAATTGAAAAAATCGCATCCGCTTTTTATATTGAATAAGTAGAGTAACATGAACATAATCCAAAATCCGAAAGAAGAGGCATGATCAGATATTCTGGTTTGGTTACCACTTCTCCGTCTACTATGAGTGGCTGTACTCCGAAACGATGTGCGTAATACACATAAATGAATTCAATCCATCCTGTCCAAAATAACAGACCTCCGAATAGCCCCCAAAGAGTTTGTTGAGTATCTCCTTTGGCAAATACGCCCGTTATGACCATTATTAAGCCTATTAATCCCATGAAAAAGGTTGCGTAATGCATGGTTACCGGTTCCATCAGGTGTTCCATTAAGATCATCAATGCATGTCCTAGCGGCATGGTAAACAATACAATTAGGAATGAGGTGATACCGATAAACACATTTCTTTTTTTTAGTTTCATTTTTCTTCTTTTCTTTCTATGTGATATAAAATTACAATAAAGTTCCGAATATAAGTGCCGCCCATGTGATACTGATTACTACTAAGTATCGATTATATAAATATTCCCCATCTTCGGGAGTATGGTTCAAAGTGCAAAGCAAACATCGGCACAATGGATTATTTGCGTCGTGGGAACAATAGGAGTAAATAAGGAATGACAGACTACCTATAAGTAGGGTTAGTACAGCCAGAATCTCTATCTTTCTATGATGAAGTGTCTTGTTCACAGGCATTTCATGATGTACCAGTTTAACCATGCTTGTTTTTTTGCAAATTAGTTATAGAAGTATATACTGACAATACCTATTAATGGTGATAAAATCCAGTTTTATACCTAAAAAATAAGTACTTGTGTACTTTATTATATATGTGATTATTAGCAATAAAACCCCAATTTTTAGGTATTGTGTACCCTTGGTAGTAAGGGTAACTTTGCAACAAATTTTAAAACATAAAATAATAACTATTAATCAATAAAACAAAAGTATTATGAAATTGAAAAACTATTTAGCGATGATGGCTATTGCATTGTGTGCAGTAGCATGTAGTGATGATGATAATAAAAAGGAAGATACCGTGATCCCGGCTCAGGAGGTTGCTGGTACTTACAATGGAACATTATCACTCTCAGTATCAGGAAATGATCAAGGAACGTCAGACAGTCAGGTGAAAATTACTGCGGAAGAAGGAGGAACTGTTCAAGTTCTTCTAGTTGGTGGTGCTGGTGAAGGAATGATGTCATTGCCGGATATTGCTATACCTGGAATTAAAGTACAGACCTCCGATAATGTTACTTATACTTTCCGGAAAGTGCTATTGATGTAACTGTTGGTACTGTAAAATATACAGGAAGTTTACAAGGAACGATTAAGGATGAAAAAGCTGATCTGATCTTTACACTAAAGCCGGGAGCCATGCCTATGGCTATTACTGCGACTTTTGTAGGCACTAAATAGCATGAAAAGATATCTCTTTATTATATCCATGCTGGGAATGATGCTTTTGCCATTCTCGGCATGTGATGGTATTTTGGAAGGAATATATGATAGTCCTGCTGCTTCGGATAGTAATGAATTCGGTTTCATAAGAACAGACCCTTCTACCCATTCGGTACTATTTATATTGATGCTACTGATTATAGACGTTGGACTTTTATTGATTTCCATACACAAAAAGTAGATTCTGTGAATGTGACAGATTCTGACCAGAAAGAACCGGAGGAATGGGATATTGCTGTCCATCGTTATGACGTTAAAACCAATGCTGGAGCAGTATTGGAAACCGGTTTCACAGGTTTTTCCGCTTTACAGAATGCGAGTGCGATGCCCGAAGGAGTCTATGTGGATGATGTTTGGACTACCGCTAAGGTAGCCATTGATATGTCAGGTATGATGGATGGCAATATTGTTTATATGGAATCCTATTATAATGAAGAACTATCCAAATGGTTGAATGTTGATAAAAGTAATATGCCACCTACCTATACTCTTTCAAACAAGGTTTATATGGTAAAGCTGAAAGATGGAACTTATGCGGCTGTTCGTCTCACAAATTATATGAATGCTAGTGGTGTAAAAGGCTTCATGACTATTGACTATATTTATCCGTTTGAATTGTAAACCGACATACGATATGCATAGACTACTCAGAAACGTGTGCTTGATATTGTGTTGGCTGATGGCGATACCAGTATCAGCACAACGAATTATTTCGGGAACTGTATTTGATGAAAATAAAGAACCTCTGATGGGAGCAACAGTCTCCGTAAAAGAAAAAGTAACTTTGGGAACACTACGGATACACAGGGAAAATACACATTGAAATTACCCGATAATAGAGAATATACTCTGCAGGTTTCATACATGGGGTATATCTCGCAAACTCATAAAGTGTCTGTCAGCAAAACAGGTAAAGTTGATTTTATACTGAAAGAAGATGCTGTAAATATGGAAACTATAGTTGTAACAGGAACCCGTACTCCGAAACTCCTGAAAGATGTTCCTATTGTTACTCGGGTCATTACTGCCGATGAAATAAAGAAAGTAGATGCCACCCATATTGGAGATTTGCTTCAGGCAGAACTGCCGGGAATTGAATTTTCTTATTCCATGGACCAGCAAGTTTCTCTCAATATGCAAGGATTTGGTGGAAATGCTATACTTTTTCTGGTTGATGGTGAGCGTCTGGCAGGTGAGACTTTGGATAATATAGACTATAACCGCTTGAATATGGACAATGTGGAGCGTATTGAGATTGTAAAGGGTGCGGCTTCTTCACTTTATGGTTCGAATGCGGTAGGAGGAGTGGTAAACATCATAAGTAAAGTGTCTGCGGAGCCTTGGACTGTGAATCTCAATGGACGTTACGGGGCTTATAATGAGCAGCGTTATGGAGGAACAATAGGTTTCAATGCCGGAAAATTCAATAGTGTGACTAATGTACAGCATACCCAAGTAGATGAAAAAGATTTGGCAGATGGAAAAACAAATGAGGAAACGGAGGATTGGGCATTTAAAAAGGTGTATGGTGATAAAACTTGGAATTTCAAAGAACGTTTGGTCTATACTGCTAATGATCATCTGAAACTGACGGCACGTGCTGGATATTTTTTTCGTGAACGTGAGAAGTCACAGACTAGTAAAGACCGTTATCGCGACTTCAGTGGTGGGGTGAAAGGAAATTATGTATTTGATAAAGATAAAGATCTGGAAATAGCTTATTCTTTCGACCAGTATGATAAGAGCGATTACTTGCCACAAGATGCTAATGATGTACGTGATTATAGTAATGTACAACATTCGGTTCGTACTTTTTATAATCATACTTTTGTCGGTAAGCATATTCTCACCTTGGGTGGTGATTATATGCGTGATTATTTAATGTCCTATCAGTTTGCCAATAATGGAAGTAAACATCAGTATACAGTGGACGGTTTTGCACAGTTTGACTGGAACCCGACGAAATATTTCAATGTCATCACAGGATTACGTTTTGATTATTATTCGGATTCCGATATTAATCATTTCTCTCCCAAATTAGGACTGATGTATAAAATAGGAAACTGTTCATTGAGAGGTTCCTATGCCGGTGGTTTCCGAGCCCCTACTTTGAAAGAAATGTATATGAATTTTGATATGGCAAGTATTTTTATGATTTATGGTAATCCTGACTTGAAGCCTGAAACCAGCCATAATTTTTCTCTTTCGGCAGATATATTAAAGGTCGTTATAATTTGACGGTGACAGGTTTCTATAATATAGTTGATAATCGTATCACTACGGCATGGAGTGAGGCGTTGAAAGGACAGGTATATACCAATATATCAAATATCAAGATATCTGGTGCCGAGGCAAATGCTTCCGTCAAATATCCTTGTGGACTGTCGGCACGTTTATCTTACGCCTATACACACGAGAATATAAAGAAAGGGCAACCTGTCATTTCAAGTACTCGCCCGCATACGGCTACTGTCCGTCTTGAGTATGACAAGCATTGGAAGAACTATGCGTTTAATATTGCTTTGAACGGACGTTTTCTTTCCAAGGTGAATACGGAGGAATATACGTCGAACACTTCTTATGAAGAAACTGAGAAGGTGACCTATCCGGCGTATACAATGTGGAAGCTTACGTTGTCTCAAAAAGTATGGAAAGGTGTTGATATGACTTTGGCGGTGGACAACTTGTTTAATTATGTTCCTTCCCGTTATTATAATAATTCGCCTGCTACTAAAGGAACAACTTTTTCAGCCGGTTTATCATTAAATATAGAACAATTATTCAAATGAAATTTGGCTGCTAATACTAAATAAACTACGTGATTTAAATAAAGATATGAAGAAGAAACAATTACTGATTGGAGGAGGGATAGCAGTCATCTTGCTGCTTTTGTTTGGTGTATGGAATCTTTGGTTCAGTGCAACTAAAGTGGCTTTCATCAACTATCAGGTAATCAGTTTAGGGCAGATATCTAAGGCTAATGACAACTCATTTATTAAAATCAGTGAACTGAGCACAGATGACCTGAACCGATTGACCAGTTATGATATGATATTTATCAATGCCATGGGATTAAGGATTACTGAAGAGCAACGTGCGCAAATACAAAAGGCGGCCGATGGTGGTCTTCCGATATTGACTACTGCCGCTACCAATCCTGCAAACAAGATTATTTCATTGGATTCCATCCAAGCGGATACATTGAAACATTATCTGTCTAATGGAGGACGTCGTAACTATCGCAGTATGCTGAACTATGTACGTGTGTATATTGATAAAAAACGATTCTCTGTGTCTGAACCGGAAGCCGTAGTGAAACGTGCCGATGATGTGCTTTATCACATGAACCCAAAGAGTCCCGAAGACGAAGAGTTGGGTTTCAATACGGTAGCCGGATACAATATTTTTCTGCAAAACAACGGTTTGTGGAAAGAGAATGCTCCGCGTATTATTGTGACCGGTCCGATGGGTGAACCTTCCGGACTTATTGCTAAATTGGAGGAAACAGGCAATATGGTTTATCCTATACGTTCCATGCATTCTTTTATTCAGAACCATGGAATTGATTCTGTTCGTCCGTCTGCTATCATCAATATGGCGCATGGACGTATGGGCGATTATATCGTAGATTATTTGGCGAAACAGAATATACCGCTTTTCTCCCCATTGAATGTAAATCGCTTGGTAGAGGAGTGGGAGAGTGACAAGATGGGTATGAATGGCGGCTTTATGTCACAAAGTATTGTTACCCCCGAAATAGATGGAGCTATCCGTCCGTTCGCTCTTTTTGGACATTATAAGGATGAGGAGGGTTTACAACGTGCTTATGCTATTCCAGAACGCTTGGAAACTTTTTGTGGAAACAGTTAATAACTATATTACTCTGCAGCGTAAATCCAATAGTGAGAAACGCGTAGCTATTTATTATTATAAGGGTCTGGTCAGAATGCACTGACTGCGGGTGGTATGGAAGTGGTTCCTTCACTTTATAACTTGTTGCAGCGTATGAAACGCGAGGGCTACAAGGTGGACGGTTTGCCTACCTCTCCGAAAGAATTGGAACAGATGATACAATCTCAAGGAGCCGTATTTGGTCCGTATGCCGAAGGAGCTTTTGACCGGTTTATGGAAACCGGCAAGCCCGAACTCATTACAAAAGAACAATATGAAAGTTGGATAAAGAAATCCATTCGTTCTGATATGTATGCCGAAGTAGTAGCTGCTAATGGTGAATTTCCCGGAGCATATATGACTACTTCAGACGGCCGTTTAGGAGTAGCTCGTTTGCAATTTGGAAATGTGGTGCTCTTGCCACAGAATGCAGCCGGTAGTGGGGATAATGCATTTAAAGTTGTACATGGAACCAATGCAGCTCCTCCACATACTTATATTGCTTCTTATCTGTGGACACAATTTGGATTTAAAGCTGATGCGTTGATTCATTTCGGTACTCATGGCAGTTTAGAGTTCACTCCGCGCAAACAAGTTGCTTTGTGTAGCAATGACTGGTCCGACCGTCTGGTAGGTGCATTACCTCATTTTTATATTTATTCCATCGGCAATGTAGGCGAAGGGATGATTGCTAAGCGTCGTTCGTATGCGGGATTGCAATCTTACCTTACTCCACCTTTTATGGAAAGTAGTGTTCGCGCCATTTATCGTGAACTGACTGAGGCTGTCAAGACATACAATAATTTGCTTCCGGCTGATGGGCAGGCTGTACTGTCTACTGGAAATAAAGAAGCTTTGAACCGTGCTTCATTGATGGTAAAGAAACTCACGGTGAAAATGGGCATCCATCGTGAATTGGGATTGGATAGTCTTCTTACTGTTCCTTATGCTGAAGAAGATATTCAGCGTATAGAAAATTTTGCTGAGGAGCTGGCAAATGAGAAGATTACAGGTCAGTTGTATACAATGGGGATTCCCTACGAACCCATTCGTATTACTTCCAGTGTGTATGCTATGGCTACCGAGCCGATAGCCTATAGTCTGTTGGCATTAGATAAACTACGTAATCGTGCGGACGGACAGGTAGAGAAACATCGCACTCTTTTTACTCAACGTTATTTGGAACCTGCACGTGATTTGGTCACTCGTTTATTGGCTGATCCGTCGTTGGTTTCTGACGAATTGATTTGTCGTATTACTGGCATTACTTCCGATGAACTTGCTAAAGCACATGAAATCAATAAATCCCGTAATACTCCCCAAGGCATGATGGCCATGATGATGGCATTAGCTGAAGAGGCTCCGGCTGAGGCTAAAACACATGCTGATATGAGCGGTGGAATAATGCAGGCTGACCAAAGCGTACGTTCGAAAAGGAATAGCATATCTGAGTCAATGAAAGAGAAAATGAAGGAAATAGCGAAAGGTATGAATCCTGAGAAAGCTATGGAACTTGCAAAAAGAATGGGTGCAAGCCCTGAAGCTTTAAAGAAAATGGAAACAGGAATGTACAAGAGCCATGCTGTAGGTATGAATACACTGGCCAAAGATACGGTTACAATGAAAACAACTTCTCGAGGAAAACGTGAAAAAGCGGATAGTGATAAATTCGGAGGCATGGAAGCGATGATGAAAGTTATGATGTCCAAGAAAAAAGAATACTCTAAAGAGGAGATAAATTTTGCTTTGGCTGTCATGGAAGTAGAACGCACTTTGAAGAATGTGGGTAATTATAAGAGTGCTCTTTTGGAAAGTCCGGAAAGAGAATTGACCTCTATGGTTAATGCGTTGAATGGAGGATATACACAACCTTCACCGGGTGCGATCCTATCGCCAATCCTAATACTTTACCTACGGGACGAAATCTTTTTGCTATCAATGCTGAAGAAACTCCGTCGGAATCTGCATGGGAGAAAGGGAAACAATTGGCTGACAATACTATCGAAATGTATCGTCGTCGTCATAATGACTCTATTCCCCGTAAAGTAAGCTATACATTATGGAGTGGAGAATTTATAGAAACCGGTGGCGCTACTATTGCACAGGTATTGTATATGTTAGGTGTAGAGCCTATTCGTGATACGTTCGGACGCGTGACGGATCTTCGTTTGATCCCTTCGGCAGAATTGGGGCGTCCTCGTATTGATGTTGTGGTGCAAACTAGCGGGCAGTTGAGAGATATTGCCGCTTCACGCCTGTTCCTTATCAACCGTGCCGTAGAGATGGCTGCCAATGCTAAAGAGGATCAATTTGAAAATCAAGTGGCGGCAGGTGTTGTGGAAGCTGAACGTGTATTGATAGAAAAAGGTCTGACTCCGAAAGAAGCCCGCGAAATGTCTACTTTTCGTGTGTTTGGAGGAGTGAATGGCAATTATGGTACGGGTATACAAAGTATGGTGCAATCTGGTGACCGTTGGGAAAGTGAAGAGGAAATCGCCGATGTTTATTTGAATAATATGGGTGCTTTTTATGGTAGTGAAAAGAATTGGGAAACTGTCCGCCAATTTGCTTTGGAAGCTGCTTTGACACGTACGGATGCGGTTATTCAGCCACGTCAAAGCAATACATGGGGTGCATTAAGCCTGGATCATGTGTATGAGTTTATGGGAGGTATGAATCTTGCTGTCCGTAATGTGACCGGTAAAGATCCCGATGCGTATCTGAGCGACTATCGTAATCGTAACAATGCCCGTATGCAAGAGGTGAAAGAAGCTATTGGCATAGAGAGTCGTACCACAATATTCAATCCTGCTTATATTAAGGAAAAAATGAAAGGGGAGGCCGGCGCAGCTAATACTTTTGCTGAGATTGTGCAAAATACGTATGGCTGGAATGTCATGAAACCTCAGGCTGTTGATAAGGAAATGTGGAATGAGATATATGATGTGTATGTAAAGGATAAATTTAACTTGGGAGTGCAGGGTTATTTTGAAAAGCAGAACCCTGCTGCTTTGGAAGAAATGACTGCGGTAATGATGGAAACTATCCGTAAAGGAATGTGGCAGGCTAGCGAGCAACAGATAGCGGATATTGCCAAACTACATACCGATTTGGTGAATAAATATAAACCGTCTTGTTCAGGTTTTGTTTGTGATAATGCAAAATTACGTCAGTTCATAGCTTCTAAAATGGATGCACAGACTGCATCCCGGTATAAGGAAAACATCAGTCAGATACGTGAAGTTGCTGCTTCAAAAGAGCAAAAGGGTATGGTGATGAAAAAGAAGAGATGAATACAGTCGGTACGGAACAACAGACGAATACGGTAAGCAATACTGTTGTTTGTGTTGTAGTGGTGGCTGCAGTTCTTGTTTTAATTGTATTGGTGCGTTGTCGCCGTAAAAAAATGCAAGAATAACAGGCTATGGAAACAATTGTAGTTGTTCTTATGATATTGGTCTGTTTCAATTTTATGATGAAACAGACATTTCGTAAACGAGGATCGGTTGCAG
>ENA-OQJH01000302-OQJH01000302.1-human-gut-metagenome-genome-assembly--contig:-NODE-302-length-28615-cov-2.383495_pt1 | contig 28615 bp, 33 predicted proteins | sample MGYA00242597_ERZ504763 | MGnify/ENA primary metagenome ERZ504763 (study PRJEB26092, sample SAMD00036359) | human gut metagenome | host: Homo sapiens | study: EMG produced TPA metagenomics assembly of...
GTGGAACTTGAAAGGGGAGCTGGTTCCACTCGATAAAGTTGACAGAATTACAAAAGAAGTATTATGACTATACTTGTCAGGAGGGAGATTGTATCCGTACCTGCATGGTTCCGTCTCCCCAATTGAATGAAAATGATTTGGAGAGGGAAAAAAAGATTTTGTCTTTATGATTCGTACATTGGAAACGGCTTGTAATAACAACATATCGCATCCGTCGCTGTTACATAAGCCTTTTCTCTTCCTTGATCAAGCCTTTTTATACGGATGTATTCTATCTCCCAATCTGAGTATCTCCATAAGCTTTGGAGTTGACTCCCAAGGCTATGGAGATAACTCCAAAGACTTGTGGAGATAAAACAAACAGGAAAAAAGACCTTAACCATACGGCAGGAAAGGTTTAGGGATACGAATAAGATCTTTTTAGGGCGAGTCTGATTCCAAAGTCTCTTACACATTCCTTACGGATAAAAAGTCCCATTAAAATTCAACTCCTCCCTAATTGTTTCCGTCAAATGGTTTCGTGGTTGCTCTCCCTTTTGGGATATGCCTTTGCGGCTGATAACGCATTTGAGTGTTTTGTAAAATATCATCATGTCTGTCATGAAGCAAACATGGTCTACGTACCAGATATCCAGTTCGAATTTCTTTTTCCAGCTGATTGCGTTTCTTCCATTTACTTGTGCCCATCCAGTGATGCCGGGGCGCACTTCATGTCTTCTTGCTTGCTCTTCATTGTATAGAGGCAGGTATTGTACCAATAATGGACGGGGGCCGATCAGAGCCATGTCTCCTTTCAATACGTTGAAAAGTTGAGGCAGTTCGTCAACGGAGGTGGCACGGACTATTTTCCCTATGGGGGTCATTCGTAAGCTGTCGGGTAAAAAGTTTCCGCGACAGTCTTTCCGGTCATTCATGGTTTTAAACTTGATGATCCTGAATATTTCCGTTCTTTCCCGGACGTCCTGAAGGAAAAAATGCCGCTACCCCTGTTGGCTATGGCAAGTAACAAGATGGTTGACAATAGGACAGGAGAGGTCAATAATATCAGAAAGGCGGCTATAAGACAGTCCAGCGGATATTTGAAATAACGGGTATATCTGCTCTTCTTCATGGTTGTGGATTATTTTTTATAATCCGGCACGGTGAACCACAGGCTGTCACTCCGTCAGGTATGTCTTTGCACACTACTGATCCTGATCCGATAATGGTCCATTTGCCTATTTTAACTCCGGGGTTGATCACTGCTCCGGCACTATCCATGAGCCTTCCCCCACTTCCACATTGCCACATAATGTGGCGTGTGGCGAGACATGTACATAGTCTTCCAATATACATTCATGATCAATAGCGGCGCCAGTGTTGACAATGCAATGTTTACCTGTTTGGCAGCAACTTTGCAATATACTTCCTTGCATGACAACACTGCCTTCTCCTATTTTGTATAGGGGAGACAATGGCATGGATAGAGATGACCGTACCGAATACAGCGTTTTTTTATACAATTGTTCCGCTATATTTTTTCGGATGCTGTTGTTTCCGATACTGATAAGTATCGGGAACATTCGTTTTGGATCGTAGGAAAGAACATGATATTCCATCCATTCCTGTATGTGGGGATTATCATCTATGATGCCCGTCAGTTCAGTGCTGTTTTCTTTCAGTATATCCATGATCACTTTGGCGTGTCCGCCGGCTCCGTATAAATACATATTGTCAGTCTTTATTTTGTTAGATTTGAAATCTGTTCTTGATAGACCTTTCGTAAGGCTTCCCATAGCGTCCGGCGGTCGTATTTTTGAACAATCTGTGGGCGGCAGCCGAGGCCAATTGTTCTACGAGCCGTGGAGAAGAGAGAAATCCGCACATGGTGCGATATAGGTATTCGCTGTCATGAGGAGGAATAATGATACCGTTCTTTCCGTTTTCAATGATTTCGTTACATCCGTTGATGTTCGTTACGATGCAAGGTAATCCCATCGCTCCGGCTTGTAATATTACATTGGGGAATCCTTCCCGGTAACTGGGGAATACGAAGGCATCCGCAGCGGCTAAAAAAGGGCGGATATCCTCTTGCCATCCCATAAATTTTATGGCGGGATGTTTGTGTATATGTTCTGCTGTTTCAGGAGTTACCGGATCCAGTTCCGCTTCAAAGTCTCCCACTAGGCAAAGACGACAGTTTGTAAATTCCTGTTGTAGGCGGACAAAAGCTGAAACCAGTTCGTTGATACCTTTATCCCGCACCAATCGTCCGACGAAGCAAAAAGTGAAACAGGGTTCCGGCGATAGATTTCCGCTTGTCTCATTACCTCCGGTGTCCGGTCAAAATAAGCAAGGTCAATTCCGTTGATGTTACCGTTTCCGATAAGATGCAATGCCCGGCTGGTGATATGGAAACGTTCCAGATCTCTCCTCACACCTTTCCCTTCCGGATTGAGGTAGGTCGCACAGGCACAAGTGAGTTTGTCTGTAGCAATTAATAACTGCTGTTTCCAACCTGTAGTTGAAGGGAATACTAGTCCTGTGAAAGTGTGGATCCGGATGGGAACCCTGCATATTCGGGCAGCCATCATGGCCAACAGCCCCGCCTTGGGTGTCAGCGAGTGGACTATCTGCGGTTTTTCTTTGCGGAACAGGATGATGAGCCTGATCAGTGCAATCAAGTCTTTCAAAGGGGCAATGTGGCGCTCCATCGGGATAGCGCAAGTTCTGACGCCTTCTCTTTCCGCTACTTTGTGTAATTCCTCTCCGGACGAAGAGACAGCTAATACTTCATAAGTTTCTGCCAACATCTTCAACTGTCCTTGCAGCAGGAGATGGAGCGAAAGGGGAACGGTGGATATGCGTATTACTTTGGGTTTCATACAGATGGTTTGTGTCGTAAACGATAATAAAGATACCCCACCCATTCGTGCGTTAGTTCTGGCCAGGAAGCCAAGACGTGCCAAGATGGCAGGAAATTCGTTTTTTCCCCCTTTATTTCGGGAAACGTATCGGTGATATATGTGTCCGGATTCAGCCCCGCTGCATGGAAGGTCCATAGCGACCTGCGCATGTGGGTCGCGGAGGTAATCAGCAGGGTCGATTCCGTTTTCATACTGTTACCGATCAGCTCTAACGTGAACGTTGCGTTTTCCCACGTGTTGTTTGCGCGGGTTTCCAAGATGACATCTTCCAACGGCATGCCCAAATCTGCCAGATATTGTTTCATGTCCGCGGCATTTCCTTGCAAACCTTTTCCGTCTTTGCTTTCGATGATCGAACCGTCTGAAGCTAACACCAGTTTCCGGATGCGTCCATGCTTGTACAGCCGGATGCCTTCTAATAACCGGTCGGCAATCTCGCTAAATTCGGGTCGGCTTCGTTTCCAGTCCCAATAGCTGTAGCCGCCCAGCACGATGCCGTATGTATATTGTTTCCTTTCAGGTAGGGGGCGGTCATATTCCTTGTACCATTGTTCGGCAATCCATTGATAGAGTGCACCGTTGGAGAATAAGAGAAAAAGCAAGGCTGACAAAGTGAGACAGAGCCTTTTCCATCGTTTAGATTTTAGGACCACCCCTAAGAGAAGAAAAATAACGATATAGGTTGTTGGATTGATAGCAAGTGAAATAAACATGAGATTTTTTATATATGTATAAGAATGAATGAAATTATTTTTTTAAGTAATCTAATTGGAATTTCTTTTTTAACTTGTTTCTTACATAGATCATATCGCATGTTGGAATCGTAGGCGGCAATTGCTTTTATAAAAGGATCTTCTAAAAATGCAGGATGATTTTGTACTTGCATGATATCCTTGTATATAGGGTCCTTTAACTCTTCCGAGATTCTGTTTTTTATTTCTTTAGGAGACCTGACTTTAAAAGCTATCATTTGGCAAATATCTGATTTTAGCACATTTTTCAGTTCTATTCGGATATAATCAGAAACCTTATGATATTGATATTTGTCAATTAAAGCCTTTTTTATGTAATAAAGTTTTTTCAAATCAGGCAACAAACAGGTGTTATATCGAGTTGTCATACCACCGAATCGATAGTTATATCCACATTCTTTGAGTATGTAAATTTTAGATAAATATGGAAATAATTGGAGATTAAAGGCAAGGTCTTCCCCTGTAGTGATACCTGTTGGCTGTATATTGGCTGCATTTAATGAAGATTTTCGATAGAGTTTTCCCCACATATTAACGGATAAAATGTTGATTCCAAAAAAAGAAATATAGTATTTGTTAAATAGTTTTGGTTGTTGTATTAGTCCGTTAACAGGACTGAGTCCCGTTTTTTACCACCCCATAGCGATCCATGACTCGTTGCATTCCCATTTCCACATAGTCTACTCCAGTTTTTTCTGCCGTTTCGTATATTGTTGTAAGTATTTTTTTTTTTATTCACCAGCCAGTCATCCGAATATATTGTGCTATGTATTGTTCGGTGTTGCAAATTGGGATGATAATTGAAATCATGGTTATATGAATGTATTAATTTATTTCCAAATATTAAAATAAAACGTAAACGCATAGAACGTTAACAGCGCGTAGCCCAACATCTTTTCATGGTTCACCCAAAAAACGTTCCTTCATGAACGGATAAATCAACACCACCGGCATGATGAACCACGAAATCTGGGCGAAACGGTTGGAATAGGCGGCACGGATCACCAGCACCCAGAAAGCGTTGGTGACGAGGAACGTATTATATATCCAATGGTAATATTCGTCCTTGAAGTTGCGGCGGAAGATGAAATAGTAACCCACTGCTACCCCCATGGCACTATATAACAGAAAGTCCCAGCGGAAAGTCATACTCATCTGGACGATCTCGCCCACCATGTTGTCACCTGTCAGATAGCCGGAAAAGCGGTTGTCTCCCCCCATTAGATTTGTTGCCGCCAAATATGCTTGGATACGTCCGCCTACGGCATACGATACGCCTACACATGCCCCCCATCCTGCCAGATACCAATAGCTGTTTTGATGAACCAGGTCAGTGTGCCTGCTCCAACCATCAGATAAATGGATTTGTGGATTCCGGCTGCCAACACGCATAACCCGATCATTACAGGTGGACGGTTGACATACGTCATTGCCAAGATGAACAAGGAGGCTCCCATGCCATTCCGGATGCCATTTACTCCGTAACTCCAGAAGTAAACATGCTGAGTATGACTAAAAAAGGAATATAGTAATACTCTTTGAAGATACGTTGCATGGCCAGCCACAATGAACCGATATAGACAGTGGCACATAACAGAAAAAAGTATGGATGTCGCTGTATTTGGCAAACCATTGCATAAGGTTGTGAAACAACCATTCGCCTTCCCATTGCCAGGAAAAGGGATCGCATGAATTGGCTGCAGTATAAAATCCTTTGGCGTAGTTTACCGTGTCTCCGAAATAAACGCTGACAGGACGTAGCCCCATATACAAGATCAGGATTAGTGTAAATAATACGCCCCACATGGCGTTGAGCGACACGGTCTCTTTTTTCAATACGCTTCCTGTGTGGCACTGCCATACGGCTGTCAGTACCATGCACAATACGGTGACATCGAAATAATGGGCATATTCACTTACGGGGATAAAGTCTATCATATTTATGGATGTTTTTTCGTTATGTTATTTTTTCGTGCTTTTGTCTCGCACAGTTTCATGAATCCGCTGTACAGGGGCGGAATGTAATAGAAACTGAGGAGTGAAAGTTTTATATGAAAGGGGATATGTCTGTTTTTCAGGAACTCGTTGGCTGTTTGCTTTTTTAGTCTTTTCGCTGTAAGGTGTGCCAGATGCCGGTAAGGCGTGTTTGACGCATGATACCTCACGTTGATTATCATCTTGAAAAGCTTTTCCAAACAACATCCCCGGTAAACTGTATTTTCTTTTGGAATGTTTTGCAAGCAGAGATAGTAGGAATCGGCACGGTCTATGTAACGGGGATTTACCTTTTGATGTGTGATACTCGTAGGTCGTTGTACCAGTAGTACATGGGGATATCTATTATGACAGCTTGACAAGATTTTTGATAGATCCGGCAGTTGAACTCAGTATCTTCTGTACCGGTCTCTTGGAAAAACTCATTATCCAACAACTCCCGTTTATAAAGTTTGTTCCATACTACTTGCGCTTGAACTTCTTTTATTCCTTGCTGTGGGTGGATATGGTTGAATAAACTTTTTATCATTATTTCTTGTGTAAGAATGCTTTTTGTGTAAGCGGAAGGAATTGAATAAGATTTGTCATTGTCATATACCTGTTTTCCTAAAATCATGGAAAAACTATAATTACCTTCCTGTAATGCTTCCAACAGCACTTCATACATTTGCGGATGGATATAATCATCACCGTCAATGAAAGAGATGTATTTTCCTTTGGCAGCTTTCATCCCGCTATTTCTAGCCGGAGACAATCCTGCGTTTTTCTGATGAATCACTTCAATGCGGGTGTCTTTCCGGGTATATTCATCGCAAATTTCTCCGGAATGGTCGGTGGAACCGTCATTCACTAATATGATTTGCAAGGTTGTATAAGTTGATGCCAATATGCTTTCGATGCATGGGCGGAGATAGGCTTCTACATTAAAAATAGGAACGATGACGCTTATTAAATCCGTTTCTATATCTTTTTTCATTTTCTTTTTTCGTTGATAAGCTGATTAAATAATTCCATCCACATAGGGATGATATTTTTTATATCATACTGTTCTGCTTTCAAACGGGCGGCTTTTCCCATTTCCTTACGAAGTTCTTTATCCTCTATCAACCGGCAGATTCTGTCAGCCAATACCTTCTCGTTATTAACGGGTACGAGAAATCCATCATGCCCGTCGGCTATGATGTCCTGCGGTCCGCAGGGGCAAGCGTATGAGACGACAGGAACTCCACAAGACATGGCTTCGATGATAACCAATGGGAGACCTTCAAAAAGCGAAGTTAATGTGAAAATTGACGCTTCATATAATGGGGAAAATATATCATAAGTATATCCTTTTAAGAAAATATTGTTTGTCAATTGATTGTTTCTTATTTGTTCTTCCAATTCAGTTCTTAATTCTCCTTCACCCATATTTCTAAAGTCCAGTCAGCATGCCTTTCTATTACATACTTCCATGCGGAAATTAACGAGCTGAAATTTTTAGGAAATGCCAATCTTCCTACAGCAATTACTTTTTTATTTATTAATGAAGCTTTTTTCGAACCAAATGAAATAATAGGATTAGGAATGACACACACATCCACTTCTGTATTTTTCCCCAATGGACAACTTTATCTTCTTTTGTAAGTACCACCGTTCGGTCATATTTTTTAAGGTGTATGCGATAATCAATGAAGTCTCCCAAAATGGCAAGGAGTTTGTCGAATACACTTTGGGCATGTAATGACCTGTAATTTTTATTGCTATGTATCTCTCTGATAAAACCGGATGGGAGCTGACCGACAGGTAAGGTAAAAAGTTTTTCTCACTTGTTCCGGTAGATATGACAATATCCGGCTGTATTTGGTTCAGTATCTCTTTCAACCGTTTTTTATGTTGTTTCCTTTTATAGATAATACCTTTCAATATATAAAAACGGGATTTCCAGTCATCTTCAAAATAATTTATGTCACAATTTACCAAATGTACCTTAGTGGAAAGGGGGAATACTGGTTTGTCTTTATTGTCGGTCACAATAATCCAAACCTCATTCTTTAGAGCTAATTTATTTGCTTTGGCTATTGTGACTCTTTGAATCCCTCCTGCATAGCAAATACTATCTGTACAATATGCTATTTTCATCGTTCTATAATAAATTTTATAAGTTTCAATAGGCACAAGACTCCTGTGGTAGACCGGAATCGTGCCATTTCAAAAAATAGCCTCCAGTGTATCGGAAAATAGTTCATCGGTAACTGCCGGATACTTGTCCTATATTCATGTGAACTCAAAATTGCGGACAATGCACCGTGTTGTTTCATGAAGCTGACCGGTGAAAAGGTGATGTTCAATCCTTGTCCTATCAGGCTTAATGCCCGGCGATATGTTAAAGCTTTTCAAGGTCTTCCCGGTGTAAGGGAGTTATCCATTCTTCTATTAACCGGAATAACAGGTTCCACTGTTCAGTCAGATGGGGTTTATACAGTTTGGTTAGCGAGGTGATGTTGTTTTTTCGATAATGGTAGAACAAGTCAGGCAGATAGATGGCTTTTTTTACCCAAGTGAAATAATACACATTGAAGAGTAAGTCCTCTGTACCGATTTGTCTGACAGGAACAAACCGAAGGCCATGTTCTTTGATGAGTGATGTCTTATATAGTTTTCCCCAAGCTGTAGACAAACTGTCTATCTTTCCGGGCAAACGCAATTCTTGATCGTTAGGAGCTATAAGTCGCGCATAGAGCCAGTGGATTGAAGATCTTGATAAACCATCTTTTTGTCGCTGAACAGATATTGAGGAAAGGACTGGTTGGCAAATTCACGAATGTAAGAGAAAAGACAGACATCCGTTTGTTTGTCGGTGTGTGAAAGAAGTGTTTTGCAGCAGTCTGTTCCTATCCAGTCATCGCTGTCCACAAACATCACCCATTCTCCACGGGCACTCTCCAGACCTTTGTTACGAGCGCCTGATAGTCCTAGGTTCTCCTGATGGATAACAAGGATCCGGCTGTCCCTTTCCGCGTATGCTTTCAGAATATCCGGTGAATTATCCGTCGATCCGTCATTTACACAAATAATCTCAATGTCCCGATAAGTCTGGTTCACTAACGAATCCAGACATTGGGGCAGGTAAGGGGCTGTATTATAAACCGGTACAATGATACTGATCATGATAATTTTCGTGCTTTATACCGTATATATCCATACCAGGTTATTCCCGGAAGCAAAGCGGATAGGGTCAGCCATTTGCGTGGTGACTCCGATAGAAAATGGGGATTTCGTGCCAACAAACTGTCTGCCACATAGTGCATCGCTTCGATGAAACGTCGTTGTGAGGTAGGAGCCAGTTGCATGGAACTTTTGCGGATAAAAGCAAAGCCTCGCGGGTTACGTATGTATTGGCGGTACATGTTCAAGCTTGACCGTCGGGGCGGTATTCTACGTTTACCAACACTTCGTTCAAGGCCAGTAAAGGGTAATCCTGATCTATCAATTGGTATTTATAACCGAGTGATACATATTTCTCTCCTTCAAAAATGGGATATTCGGGATATTGTTTGATGACATCCGTGCGATACACCAGTTTTTTGTCTCCCCGCCCGCCTTGTGCATAGAATCCGCCTAAAGTAGTCCGCCTGCATTCATAAGGAAAAGGCGTACCGATTAAATTTCCTTGGAAATCAGCATCCAGTCCGATGATTCCTGCTACTTCTTTTGAACCGTGTGCGTTCCAGAATGTGATAATCTTCTCCACTGCATCATCGGGCATATAATCATCCGAGTCGACGCAAGTGTTCAACTCTGTGTCGATCAACCGATAAGCGTATTGTGTGCAGCATGCATTCCTTGGTTCTCCTGATAATGGTAGCGGATGTCTATTTTCCTCTCTGCTATCCATTTTCCACCCATTCAAGGTATCGTCGGTCGAACCGTCATCCACAATCAGCCAGATGAAATCTTTGCAGGTCTGCCGTGACAGGGCTTCGTAACCTAAATGCAGAGTATAGGCACGGTTATATGTCGGCGTGAAGATGGTCAGCGTCTTCTTATCTGTTTCTATCTTGTTTTGTTCCATTGTCCTAAATAATAATTCTGAAGCCATTCGGCGTTTTTCACAATGTCGTAACCGGCATCGGCTATTTGTTGGTAATAACCAGTGCGTCGGCTTGCCATACAGCGCACTCTCTCTATTTCGCATGCCCATTGTCGAGGAGCTGTTTCCAATGAGAGGAAGGAGACTTGGTCGGTCAAAGCCGCTTCGCGGGGAATGCGATCGGACACAACGCAGGGCAGGCCGGCACATTGCGCCTCAACCATAGAAACGGAAAGGCCTTCCATAAAAGAGGGGAACAAAAACAGATCCATCGCTTGCAACAGGCGGTTTACATCCGGACGTCCCCCCAACAAATGTACTTGGTCTGTCAAACGGAACTGTTGTACCTTTTTTGAATGGCTTTTTGCAATTCCCCCGTACCAACCAGCAGCAGGTGTGCTGTGGGATTAAACTCCTGCACATATTTATGAAACACCTCCAAGAGGAACTCATGGTTCTTCTGTCGGTTGAAACGTCCGACGTGTCCCACGACCGTAACATCTTTGGACAAGTGAAGTTCTTGACGAACCTCCAGCCGCACCGCTTCATCAAACCTGTATAGGAACGTGTCGATGGCATTGCGTTGCAAAATCGCTTTTTTCCCCAACTCGTTTCCAAACAACCATCGGGCGGCTTCTTTCCCACAGGTAAACCCTTGGGTCAGGTAAGGGCGCATGGTATGCTTGAAATAGGTGCGGAAAAGCCATTTAGTATCGAATAAAGCGTGTGCGTTGTGTGCGTGCGCAATAATTACGGGTACTCTTCGCCCTGCTGCTTCCCGGTAAACGAAATATCCCGATTCCGAACAATGCCCATGGATAATCCGATACTCCGGATGTTGGTCGAAAAAGTCGGAAATTTGTTTTCTGTATGTATTGAAGGTGAACGGATGGAGGGGGATCATACGGTAGATCTTGCCACCCATTGCCTCTATTTCATCATCGTATGCGCCCCGTTCCTGCCGGTGTACCATGAAATCAAACTGAACCCGGTTGCGGTCTATGTGACGGTAGTAGTTCATGACCATCGTTTCGGCACCTCCCCGGTTCATGATGGTGAAAAGCATCAATATTCTGATAGGTTCTTCCATTGTGACATTTATTTCATTCGATTTCCTGTCAGCCGATGCATCCATTGGCTGAGCTTGTTTATCCATCGGCTTCGTTTGATCCATGTCTGGCTATACCAATGGATGGAATATGTATTTTCGGTGCGGTGTAACTGCCCGTCGATGTAATCATACGGACAGAAATAATCCGTAGGATAGAGAGTGATGTCTCCGAGCTGCTGAAAACTGCCGTCCTTTCTGAATCCGTAAACCTTTTCCAGTTTGCGGGTCAGCTCTTCTACGTTGGTGGTCTGGTCCGGTTTCATCCGGGGTGATGAAACAGCGATGATCGTATGACTTTAATAATTCAATGAAGAAAGAGTGGGAGGGTTCTGCTCCTATCAGGTTCGTTCCTACCCATTGAGTTCCTTCGAATCCTAAAAAGGCCTTATTCGTCAGTAACCTATCCAAGGGACGTACCAATCTACATCCGTGTCCATATAGACACCTCCTTCGTGTACCAATGCCCACAAACGTGCCACATCGCTCACAAAAGCCCATTTCTTGGTAGCGTATGCCTCTTCGCAATAGCGGTTCAGACGGATGTCGAAGTTATTTTCGTTCCACTCCTTTATTTCGTAACCGGGACAATGTTTCTGCCAGTTCGCTATCATGCGGAGTACTTCAGCAGGCTTTTCCTTATCTCCAAACCAACAATAGTGTATTGTTCTCGGGATCATGTGTTTCCTCTTTTTATCCTTCTATTGCTGAATAAATTTTACCGACTTCTTTTTCGTTCCCATAATGGCGGATTCGTAGTTGTGCTTGATGGCTTCTTGTTGTCGTTTGTCGGCAATGAACTGTGCCAATCCTTCAGCCGCTCCTTCCACATTGTTTGGGATGATAATGCCGTCCACCCCTTCTTCCAGTTGGCTTGAGGAGGTAGGAAAACGGGTAATGACCACCGGTTTTCCCAATATCTGCGCTTCACGCACCGTTACTGCTTTGCCTTCGTAACGCGAAGCTGTACATAAATGTCACATGCCTTGATGTAAGGGTAGGGATTCATTTGCTTGCCAGCCAAAACGAAATGTTTTTCCATCCCCGTTTCCGCAATCGCTTTCCGTATCAACGGTTTATCTCCGCCATACCCTACGACATACCAACAAACGTCAATGCCCTGTTGCACCAATTGACGCAGATGTACACTGCCCGGTCGATGGCTTTAGGATAAGAGAACCGTCCTACGGTACAGAGCAGAACAGGATGTTTTGTTTGTCCTTCTCGTCCTTCGAATGCTTGTAGGAAAGAAGTGTCGAAGGGCAGTTCCGCCTGTTCACGTATAAAAGTTTCGGACAGGATATTTTCCATCAGTATCAACTTGCATTCTAATGAAGGGAATTTTGAAAGAAAACCTTTGGAAACCGATTCAGAAATGGAGATGATGCGGCCGAAAGCTCCCCATACCGGCAATTCCCGGCGGGTATTGATGTCAATAAAGGAATAGTCGGTATGAATCCATGCCCATTTTTGCTGTGCCTTTACTTTGTCGCGCACAATGTTGTGCGGTGTAAGGAAACTGATGGCCAGGTCATACGTCCGGCTTCGTTGATGGAGGGCAGGAATGGAGTAGTACAGTCTGCTACATATTGAAATATGGCCTGACTTTCTTTTGCCTTCCTCCGTTTCCTGTAACACCAGTCCAAAAGGTGTGCTGCGATGCGCCCGGCAGCAATGTCCCAATACCCTTCGCGGATAATTTTCCGGATAGGGCGGGTGAGGGTGGTGTACTTTTTTACTTCGGGCAGAAGATTCACTTCCTTGGGTATGAGGTTCATAAATTCCCCGCTATGCCGGTAGACAAACAGATCCACTTGGCAACGCGAATAGTCTAGGGCATTGAGCAAGCGATCAGCGAGCGTTCTGCCCCGCCTATCTCCAGGTATTGGATGGCGATGAAAATACGGGGAGGCGTTGTGCCATGTTTGATTGGCTGTCTATTTTGATGTGATGACTGATTTTCATCTTTCTCTATTAATAATGTAGAGTGTGCATTGATCACCTCTGGATGGTTTCGGCGGATATATCCCCTATACTGTTGTATGTCAATCCCAGCCGGGTGGCAATGTCTTTCAGTGTTTCGGTGGTCGTCCCATACAGGCGGATCGCTTCAGCATATTTTTCTTTGCTTTGTCTGGACATCCGTTTCCCCTCAGAGGTCTGTACCATACCCTGTCGGTTTGCCAACTCCGGTTCATGTTTGTGCAGGTACTCTCTGAATGTCTCGGGATGGAGCCCGAACTCTTTGGCGGCGTGGGCTATCGGGCGGGGGTGTTTTCTCAGGCTTCCGATGGCTTTCTCGTATTTGGCGGCTACGGTTTCATCCGCTTTTTCGATTCCGCAAATCAAGACCCCCTTCTGCCTTGCCGGAAAGTCCTGCCCGTTCCCTCACTAAGTCGATATGCCATTTGTGCAGATAAGAACGAAGTCCTTCCGCTGTGACGTGTGTTCTTTCTGCGATTTCTTTTAGCGTGAGAGCCGTGTCCTTATAAAGAGACAAGGCTTTCGCATATTTATCTTCTGTACGGAGAGAGGGTTTGTAGGTCCTTCCGTTGCCGGATAGTTCGCCTCTCTTCTTCTCTGGTCTGGCCTGTGCTTCCGAACGTTTCTTTCTCTTTTGTTCCAGTATATTTTTGTGATAGAACCTCAGATGCTGTTTGAAACCGCTTGGTGAGACATGGCATGCCCCGGCTATTTCAGGGATCGTCATGTCTGTCTTTTTATAAAGCTCCACTGCTTCGGCGTATTGTTTGGTGCAAGCCGGGGTCGCCCCACGATGGGTGTTGTCATTTATGCCCAACCAGTGGCGTACTTTCTCGCGCCAAGGAATGACTTCCGGTTCATGGATGCGCATGAAGTTGGCTAGTCCCGTTCCCTCCACTCCATGTTTGCGGGCTATCTGCGACACATTCAATTCGATATCCTCCAGAGACAAGCATGCATCTATAGCCTTTTTATATCTGGCATGCGACACCACATTGGGCTTTCCCTCGGACATGATCTTGACGGCATGGGGATTTTCTCCTTCCAAAGGTATGCGATGGCGGTGTAATACCAATTCGCGCCAGTAGCGGCGCAAGTAACTGCCGAGTCCTCCCGCTGAGACGTGACATTCCGTAGCTATCGTTTTCAGTGGCATGTCTGTCTCCGCATAAAGGGCAACAGCCTTGTCGTATTTCTGATGAAGCGCGTGGCGCCGCAGCAGAGCGGATCGCTGTCTCGGAGTCAATCCTATAGGATCCGGAAACGGATTTTCTTTTTCCAGTTGTCCCATTGGATTCGCTTGTTCATTGCTTTGCTGGGGATTCCTCACCGGCTCCTTTGTGGGATAATCTCTGTCTTTCATCTCTTGGTGGAATTGAATAGCCATACCTTTTCCCTCATTAGTATAAGAGCTTTAGTGGAAAAGACAATAAAAATGCTCTGCTAAAAAGGAACATATCTTCGTAGGGCAAGTAATATATCTTACTTGGCCGAGTAGATACTTAACTTGGTCCACGAACATATCTTACTTTGGTTCACGTAGGAAACATGAATTTTCCTCCTCGACTATCATCGCTCCGAACCTTCGTGAAGGTACTTGTTCCTGTATGTATAGGAGCATAATGTCCCTAATACCATAAAGACTACAGAAGGCTTGTGTAAGCTGTTTAATATATAGTGGGCCTCAATAAATTGACATTTATTATACTCTTTTTTCTGGTGTAAATATCTTGTTGTATTCATAACAAACCAATCGTGTAAATTTGAACTTCATGGCCAGATAGAATAAGTATTCTTTCCATGAAGGATAAATGTTGCGAAAACCTATAATACGGAAGGAATCTCGTATCATAGTCATTGATAAAATTTGTTGAATGCCCTGCTTCTTGTCCGGTTGATTAGAATTATTATATAGATTGTTGAAAAGCATCGGCAAATAACGCAGGATGATTTTTTCAGACAAGTCAGTTGTTATGGGGATGTAATGTTCAATATTGTATTTTCTGATAAGTCTTTTCTTTTCATCAACCAATTTTTGTAGATTGTTTGTTAAATAGGGCTTATAACGCAGCCTCATCAAACTACCTGCATTATTGATACGATATTGATATAATGCCTTTGGAATCATTATGATTGAAGACGCCTGTAGGACGCATTCATAATTAAAAACTGTATCTTCTCCGACATGCAGGTTTTTAATGAACCTTATTTTTTTATTGATAAGAAAATTACGTTTGAATACAAACCTCCAAGTATAACATAAATCGTTATTCATTTCTATTCTTGGATTCTTTTGAATAAAGTCCATAGGTTGCATGGCATGGTATGGTTTGAAATTCGGTATGTGTATCTGATGAGTGGGGAATGTAGAATAACCACATAAAGCCAAATCGGTTTTTTTATCCTCAATAGCATGAATTAATTCGGCATATAGATTATTTTCCACTTTATCATCTGGATCGAAAAAAGCAATATATTTTCCTTTAGCATATTTTATGCCGATGTTTCGAGTGGCACTTGGACCTTTGTTTTCTGATTGACGAATAAATTGTATTCTGTTGTCCTTTGCCTGGTATTCTTTCAGAATGTCGGGCGATGAGTCAGATGAACAATCGTCAACACAAATCACTTCTATGTCTTGAACTTCTTGCCTAAGTATGGAATCCAATCCTTCTCGTAGATAAGTTGCAACATTATATACAGGTACGATGATACTTAAAACCGGCATATAATTTCTTTTTTATATTTTTCATCATGGATGTCGCCCACTCCTACACCTGCATCGGCTTCATTGACATATTTGCTTGGAATGGGTACTTTGTGGCTCGCTCCCATTCTGTACCACTCGTATTCGATGTCGATATGACCGATGTCAATGGCTTGGTATCCTTTTTGGGCAAGGTTGTAAGCCATGACTGTGGCAGTAGGGCCTAAAGCCAGAAGAATGAGATATTCATTAGGAGAATATTTCTGAACTATTTTCATAATGGCATCATAGTGATCAAAGGCGTTTGTATTGGGTGCTAATATCCGTCGAATAGATTTGACATTGTCAAACAAATCATTACCGACACCTAATCGACTTTTTTCGCCTTCAATGAGCAGAATGTCTTTGTCTGCCCAGATTTGTTGTATGAGTTTAAAATAAAAGGCACACTGTGTTTTGTCGGCAAACATCATGTAACAACGGCTGATGAAAGCATTATGAAATATTCTTTTACGATTGATATACTTGTACCACGATTTCCTGTAAAATGCCAAATGAAGTTTCCAGTGGTTGCGCGCTTCTATATTGTAGAGGCTTAAGTCTGTAAATATATCCGGCAGGCATACGATGTGATTGGAAATAGGTACCGACAGTACCTCTTGCATTTTTTGTTGTAGTAACGGTTGTTGGGTTTGGAAAGCGAGTGCCTTTCCATTAGCTATCTTTATTTCGCCATCTCCTAAACGGCTGACCGAACAATGCGATTGGATGATGTATCGGATGGTTTCTTCAATGGATACAACGTGAGGAGCTATTACAACTTTTCGATATGGAATATCCATAAAGAGATAGAGTGAATTTCGAACTGTCAAGTAACAGTCGAATAAACAATTCCAAATGTCAACCAATAGTTTTTTCATATATATCTAATGTTTTAGATAAATACAGTCCCATTCCTTGTGCAAAAGGCATTCGATCAAATATTTGTGAATAAGAACCAATGCCTTTGGTATCTCCCTGTGCAAAATCTATCGTGCCATCTCGACGGGTAGCCTTCATAAGTGCTTTTTCAATTTTTATTGCGGCATTCAAGTAACGTTCATCACCAGACACTCGGTACGCATGAACGAACAACAATCCAAACAAGGCGCTGCCCGAAGATTCAAATCGTTCGTTAGGATTGAATACCAAACAACTGAATCCTCATCTGCTTTCTGAAAAGGCAGCAGATGGTTACTCAAGTTTAGTATTCGTTTCTTGTTTCCAGGTAAATCGGCAGTTTCGATAAGTCCTAAGACATACCATCCCCATCCGCGTGCCCAATCAAATACTCCCAAGGGCTTATGTGAGGCTAAGTCGTATGCATGTGGGGGAAATACTTCTTCCCATAAGCATGATCGTATTCTTCAATTTGTCGGATGGCTAAATCACTGAAATCGCATTGGTGTAAAAAGGGACAAACCAATCCGATGGTATCGACAAAGCGAATGTGAGGTAATGTTTTCCGATAAGGTATAGTCTGTTCAGTTTGTTGATAAGATATAAAGTGTTCTTTAATCTCTTTTTCTGTTTCCATATAAAGTGCATCTTTCTTTTTTAAGACATACGCCAATAGCGATTGGTCTATCTGCCAATTTTCTTTTATGAATAGCGAGGGGTGGCGTTTGACATACTCTTGGGCGTCCTGTTCGGGCAAGGATAAAAGGAGTCCGGCATCCTGCCAGCTTTGTATGGTGGTGGAACGATAGTTCCTTTTAGCATATCCCAAAGGACTAACCGATCTTGATCCGTAATCTGTACGGTAGGGCTTTTGTATAGCCATTGGCGTGCCTTTTTTCAACAGCTTGCTGCCATGCTTTGCGGTCTGTCCATCTACCAATGTGGATGCGACTTTGCCATTTGTATAGTTCAATAGTCCAATCAACGGAAAAGAATATAAGGGCTATTGTCCCTATTAAGGTGAGTATGTAAACCATTAGAATCATAATGTTTGAAGCAATTGTCCGGCTTGGAATGTCTTGGATAAGTATCCCGGCATGAATGTACGGTAGTGTTTTCTAATCTCGTCCTCGTGTGTTTGCAACCATTGAAATGCTTTGAGCAGGTCGTTTCCCTGTTGCAGAGACTGCACGGGCAAGACATAATGCTCTTCGTTACCAAACAGGTCGCGGGCTATGCCACGTGCCTTTACCGAATAACCCATCACCAAAGTAGGTATTTGAGTGGAGTAGGCTGCAATGGAAGCGTGTGTGCGTGAGGCTACCAAAAACGGCAACGGGAGATGAAACCTTTTAGTTCCTCGGCGTTATGATCTTCGATAAGAACGACACGACCGGTCCCTTTGAATTCGTTGTAGAGGAATTGCAATGGGATCCGATCGTCGTTATAGTTCCATACTACATGAGGAATCAATGCAATTTGCATATCCGTGGTGGCAATAATATAACGAATTAATTGTCGATAGTTCAGAAGTGTCATCCCTTTCGCCTTTTCGTGTTTTATAATCATAGGACTGACGTTAATGCCTACCGTATTCATCCTCGCAAAACCCTCGGGTAAAGTAAGGTCTGTACGGTTAAGCTGAAAAGCCGGATCAGGAAGAGAGAGAGTTGTTGTATCCCTTTTTCTTTCATGGCTTCATACGTGATGCTTTCACGGGCAAAGATATGGGTGTAGGAACGTAAATCATTCAGTATATCGCCTTTTAGAACTTCCGGCTCAACGGAACATCCCCACAAGATAGTCTTTATCCCTTGTTTTCGAAGCTGTTTGTTGACCAAATAAATGAAAACAGGCACTCCGTAGCAATAATTGTCCCCACCGATAGACAAAGCATAACTATCTGAGTTGGCTTCTTGAAAAATAGAGCGAAACTGGTACGGTCGAACGCTTCTTTGTCTCCGAAGCGATAACGTATAAAGGCTTTCCAGTACGCCAAACTGAGATGAGACATTGGTGCTTGTGCTGCCCGAAGAGTACAGATGGCGTCCAGACCGTATCTTTTGTCTTCATCCGGGTTGCTGGAAAATAGAGTAGCTGTCGGTATCATTTTTAGTGTCGAACGTACAATAGCTTCACATCCGTGGTTGCCACTACCTCCGTGAGGATATAATAAAAGTTTCATCTTTTGGCAATGATTGAAAAATAAATATAGAATATAGGATATAACCGATACAGAATGGACTGCTTGATCCAATTGCTGCACGAAAAGCATTGTGTAAAATCTTTCAATTTTTTTATTTCCGGTATCGCAAGAATAGTTCGTAGATAAGAGATTTTTTTATTTTGCAGACGTGGATAGAGAAAAATTCCATCGTATAGAATACCCCACAGTCGTTTGTACAGATAAGTCTGAGCCGTTGATGACCATAAATGATGTCTTTGATAAAAAGACTGTAATATCTTCCATTGTTGATAGTCTGTATCAAATTGTTTGGGACGAAACTTACTAGATAAGGTTCCGCTACCTAATATGCGATAATGATAATGACTTTCGTTTATGCACGCAATGGTGTGTGCATATTCCAAATATTGGTAGTTGAATAAAAGGTCTTCACCGTATGAAACTTGTGGGTCAAACAAAATTTGATGATGCTGTATGATGTTGTTTTTGTATAGTTTCACAATTGGTCCGTACAATAAGTTCTGTTCATTCAGCATTACAAAATAGTTTGTATGATTGCAGCCTAACTCGAAATTTAGTGACTGTTGAGGTATATAATCTATGCAATTCCCGTCTTTGAATTCCTGAGTCAATCCACATATTATCAAATCAGTTTCTTTCTCTTTCAAATTGTTTATCATTGCCGAAAGATAATCAACATCTACCCAGTCATCGCTATCAATAAAACAGATATATTCTCCCTTTGCTTGTTCCAATCCTTTGTTTCGAGCGGATGATACTCCTCCATTGGGTTGATGGACAATTATAATCCGGTTATCTTTTTCTGCCCATTGGTCACATATTTCACTACTACCATCCGTAGAACCATCATCCACTAAGATACATTCAAAATCTGTATAGCTTTGTTGGATAACCGATTGAATACAATTGTCTAAGTAGAGTTTTACGTTATATACAGGTATTATGATAGAAATCATCGTACGAATCCGATAGAATGAGTTTTTTGTTCTTTTTACTACAATTTCTCGTAGACTTTTTGTTCTAAATTCTTTAGAGCAAATTGTCTACCTTTTTCTTGAGATTTTTGTTTGTAATGCATTAAGCAGGTATTACTTGACAATAGGGTTTTAAGTCCTTCGTATAGCGATGTGCCATTGTTGTCAACGATAAGTCCAAACTCACCATTTTCTCCTAATAATTCTTGCATACCAGCACAGCGAGTTGTAATAATGGGCAAGCCTAAAATTAATGCTTCTGTGATTACTGTACTATATCCTTCTGCCCGCGATGAACAGACAAATAAATCGGCTTTTGCCAAGTAAGGATAGGGGTTGGTGTGAAATCCGCTTAGTCGGACACATGTTTCTAAATGGTGTTGCTTGATGTACTGTTCCAATTTTTCCCTGTCGGTTCCTTCTCCCAAAATATTTAGTGAGAAACGAAAACCTTCGTCTTTTAATCTTTTGATGATAGGAAGCAATCGGTCGTAACCTTTTTGTGGTACTAATCTTCCCATAGTGACCATTATCAATCCTTGTTCTAACCAGCAAATTGGATTGATAGATTTGTCTGCTAGTAGTTTTATTTTGTTTTCATCAATAGGATTGTAAGTGACTGTGCTGTTGGGATGGGAAAACAATAGGTCGAAACTTGTTTTTACATCCAAAGAGACAGAAGTAACCTCGTCGAATTGTTGATAGGACTCTTGTTCTTCTTGACAGCTTCTGTATGCTATAGTTGTCCAATGATTGTTTTTTAAATCAGTATGTACCCAAGCGATCTTTTTAGATCGCTTGTTGTTAGATCCAGAAACGATTCGGGTGGCATATCCTTCAATAAAGGCTACTTCGGTGTCGTAATTCCCTTTGACAAAAAGAGCGTAAAACAATTTGGCAGAAAAGTGATGATAGATTAGGTGTTTGAATTTATTAATGATCTTTTTAGTTATTCGTCTCCAGCAATTGTCTTGGTCGCTAATTGGATGGAAGATGTAGTTGTAATGAATTTGCTCGGGATACTCTTTTGTTACATCATCTTTGGTCAGACTATATAATGTAATGTTGAACAATGTATAATCAATATGAGTTAATAGCGTCAGCAGAATTTGTTCAGCTCCTCCACCATAAAGTCCGTTAGTAAAGAAAAGGATCTTTTTTTTTTCATCGAGTTAATAATGTTTCAATTGGTTTCATCAATACTTCCAAAGTAAATTCCTTCCCTCGTTTGATTACCTTCTCTTTGTAATGTGACAATTGCTCTGGATGGTCGAGTAGTTGTTTAATACCTTCAAACAAGGTCGCTTCCGAATTCTCTGTAATGATGCCATACTTTTCTCCTTGCAGAAGTTCATTCATACCGGAGCAATCAGTGGTCACAACCGGAAGCCCCAAAATAAGTGCTTCAGTTACCGCAGTACTATACCCTTCGCTGATTGAAGAACAGACAAACAAGTCGGATTGTGTCATAAAGGCGTATGGATTTGTTTGGAATCCCCATAGAGTAACACAATCTTCCAACTGTTTTTTGCAGATATAATGTTGAAGCATTTCACGTTCTTCACCATCTCCCAATATCCATAGTTCGAAAGCGTATCCGGATTGCTTCAAACGTAAAGCGATGTGGAGCAACCGGCTGTATGCTTTAACTTTGGTCAGTCTGCCAATGCTGATTAATCGTATTTTGCTTTTGGAAGGCAAAGGTTCGTATTGCTTTCCTTTTTTTATAATGTCTTCGTGATCTATAGGGTTATAAATGATTTTTACTAAACTTTTTACTAAAGGGAAAGCTTTTATAAAGGCTTTTGGACAGTAACAGAAACTGTGACAATTTGGTGATATCGGCTATATGTCTGTTCTTCATTCTGTTTATTCTTAAATATAACATTAGTCCAATGATGTTTTTCAAAATCAGTGTGTACCCAAGCGATCTTTTTGGCCTGTTTATTAGTAGAATGTGCCAATAGTTTAGTTGCAAATCCTTCCACAAAAGCGATCTCCACGTCTGCATGATGTGGAACAAACCATTTGTAAACCAATCGTAACGGAAGCCACGAATAGATTAATTTGTATTTGAGTTGATAAATCAGTTTCCTTATTCCTTTTATTTGTTCTGGATTGGGCAATATAGAAGTATAGTGAACGTATGGCTTTACATCGTTTACATATTTCCCGCAATCTACGATGCAACATAGTGTGACATCAAATTTGTTCGAGTCGAGATGTTGCAACAAGGTGGTCAATACCTTTTCTGCCCCACCGCCAGATAGGGATTCGATGAGGAAAAGAAGATTATTTAATTTGCTTTGCATAAGAATTTAATATGAACTTGTAAAGACATAATAATTTCTTTTTCCAATTCCAAATGTTGACTGGAATACAATTTAATATTTGGATAGATTGATGAATATTTAATGCTGCTGAAAAATAAGTATACAAATCAAAATCAAGTCTTTGTTGTATTATTTGCTCATCTTGTTGTTTCATGGGGAATTCATCAATAATCCATTGATAATACTTTAAAGCAGCTTTGGATTTTTCTACATTCCAACATGAGCTTGAAGAAATGTTATTTTCACTTTTTCTATAAACTATTAGGCTTTCTTCTGTTGATGCAATTCCATTGTTGTTGCAGAAAAGTAAGATGGAAGCATCATCAGCATAATAACCTGCCGGATAAATTTGATACCCTCCTAATTGTTGAATATGTTGTGTCCTATAAAAAAAATTCCGATATTGTATGTTTTCTTTTTCCAATAATAGTATTTGAAAGGAAATCAGCAAATGTTTCATATTTAGGAAACAAGGGAGATTTTCCTATGTTTGTATTGGTTTTACTGTCAATAAGGAGCGTTCTTGTTTTAAAGACATTGCATTGTGGATGGCTTTTAACTAAACCAAGCATCGTTGCAATGAAATTCGGTAGCATAATGTCATCATCGCATAGTAGTACAAAAAAATCACCATTAGCATAGGAAAGACATTTGTTCCAATTTAGGACAATGGAGGTTTTCCCTAAATTGTCCTCATTTTTATAGTATCTGATACGTTTGTCGTTATATGTAGAAATAATTTCCTCTATGTTCTCAGGAGATTTGTCATTGACTATGATCAGTTCGAACTTTGTGTAAGTTTGATTTAAAACAGAGTCAATGGCTTCTTTTAAATATGTAGCTTTGTATGCAGGTATTCCAATCGATACGAGATCTTTTGTCATTTTTTATAATTTGAAATAAGTGTGAGAAATTTGTATCTTCAATATGGTTTCCTTTTTAATCTTTCCTTAATTATGAATTCATATGTCCAATCTCCCAAAAGTATAGATGGTTGAAGTTTATTCCATTTATTATAAAAACTCAGCGACATGAAAATACTATATTGTGAATTAGGATATTGTGACTTTTTTATCTTTCTATTAGTTGAAAAACGATTAATAAATGAACGTTCATAACTGAAAGAATGATTTTTGTCGTATCTTTAATTCTTTAATTAGTTGTATAGTGTTATCTTGAGATCGATCATCGCAAATAATTATTTCATCTATAGGTAATGTTTGATTTAGAATAAATTCTAATTTGTTTTTTTATATATTTTTCATCATTAATAGGTGCAAAGTGCGACAGATAATTTCATGCTGATTTAATATGTTTTAATTTCTTTCAACCAATTTTCTCTGATAAGAGAAGACTTAATGGGAATATCTTCTGCAAATACATTACCGAAGCAATCTTCCCCTTGAAGTACATTGAATGTCAATTGCGACTTTTTTGTTGTGTAGCACTTTACATTTCTTTCCGCCACATCAAAAACAATTTTATATTCTCCATTGGATAGGGTGTAAGGAGGAATCTCGAAAGTAAAGTGGTAACTTCCCGGTTCTAGCGATGTCTTTTTGTTCTCATCATTGTAGTCGGCTCGTGCCAGTGGGTATTGGAAGATGCTATATAGATTAAATCCAATAACCAAAGAAGGAATATGTTTCTTTACGCATATTTCAAATTCTATTTTAATAGTAGAAGAATTGTAGAATATGTTTCCATCGCTGGATGAAACAGAGGCTTTTTTCAAATAGAGTATTTGTTTGTTTCCGTCAGTTCCTTCAAATGAGTTTTGAATGATTTCATCACTTTGATAAGTACGGATGGTATCGGATATGCTTCCCATATATTTAACCTTCCCATTTTCCAATAATACTCCACGTGAACATAGCCGTTGCATACTACCCATATTATGACTCACAAACAACACCGTCCTCCCTTCGCCTTTCGACACGTCCTGCATCTTGCCGATAGCTTTCTTCTGGAATTCGGCATCACCTACGGCAAGTACCTCATCTACTACCAGTATTTCCGGTTCCAGAAAAGCGGCTACGGCAAAGCCCAGACGGACGGTCATGCCGCTGGAATAGCGTTTTACGGGGGTATCTACATAGCGTTTCACACCGGCAAAGTCGACTATCTCGTCCAACTTGTGGGAGATTTCGTGGCGAGTCATGCCCATGATGGAGCCGTTCATGTAGATGTTCTCACGGCCGGTCAGTTCCGGATGGAAACCGGTACCGACTTCCAAGAGAGAGGCAATGCGGCCACGGGCACGGATGGCTCCGGTGGTAGGGGAGGTGACACGCGACAGAAGTTTCAACAAGGTGGACTTCCCGGCACCGTTTTTTCCGATAATGCCTACTACATCGCCTTGATGCACATCGAAGGTGATGTCTTTCAACGCCCAGACATATTCCGACGCGCCTTTCTTGCTGCGGTCGTTGGTTTCGCCTATCTTCAGATAGGGGTCTTCCTGGCGGAGAATGGTCGTTTTCCACCAGCGGTTGAGGTCGTGGCTCAGTGTGCCGGTGCCGACCAGACCGAGTTTGTAGAGTTTGCCCACATGGTCAAACCGGATTGCTATATCGTTCATTCTTATTCTCTTTTTTTAATTCTGCTGCTTACACTGTATCCATAAAATTGCGTTCCACCCGGCTGAAGATGACTACTGAGCAGAACAGGGTGGAGAGCATAAACAAAGTGCTATATGCCAATCCGCCCCAATCAAGTGAACCACACCCCATGCAGCTGTATTTAAAGGTCTCGAATATGGGGGTCAACGGGTTGAGCGCGATGATGTCACGGTATTTTTCCGGAGCTGCGTTTAGCGGATAAATGACCGGAGTGGCATACATGAACAGTTGCAGGCCGAAGGTGACCAACTGGGTGAGGTCACGGTATTTGGTGGTCAGCGCCGATACGATCAACCCCCACGACATGGCATGGAATGCAATCAGAAATGTCAGGAACGGAAACAACAGCAGGGCGGCATTGACATGCAGTGAAGCTCCTTTCACATAAAAATAGAGATACATGGCAATGAACAACAACAATTGTATTCCGAACTTGATTAGGTTGGAGGTGATGCCGGACAACGGCACGACCAGACGGGGGAAGTAGACTTTGCCGAACACGCCCGCATTAGCCGTGAACACATTGGAGGATACGTTGAACGCGGAACTGAAATAATTCCACAGCATGATACCTGCCATGTAGAATAAAGCTGTGGTACTCCGTCCGTCGAGATACCTGCCAGGCCACCGAATATGAACATATACATCACGGTAGTGAAGATCGGTTGGATGAGGAACCAGAGAGGACCCAGAATAGTTTGTTTGTACACGGTGACAATGTCGCGTTTCACGTACATATAGTATAGGTCACGGTACCGCCATATACCTTTCAGATCTATATCCAGCCATTTTTTCTTTGGCTTTATTTCTATTGTCCAGTTTTCTTTAGTCATTTTTTGAAATCTTGTTTTTTAGTAGCGTTTGTCCAGATAGAGCACACAGTGCTGCTGTTTGTGGTCGCTCCAGGGATTGGAAACCAGTTGGTAACAATTCACTTGGAATGCAGGTGAACAGAGCGTATAATCTATTCGTAAAAAATCGCCCAGCGTTGGTAGCTGCCTTTCCATGTCCGGCCGGCCTGGAGGAAGCAATCCTGCAGTGACCGGCTGATTTTCCGGTAAACATACGAAGCCGGTGTATCGTTGAAATCACCGCACACGATGACCGGATAAGGACTCTCGGCAATGGCGTTTGCCAAGAGATCGGCTTGCCGGTTACGCCGGATGGCGTGGTGGCGCATCGTCTGGAGTCTGTCTTTCATTGAGGATGATTCATTCATGCCGGTAGTTTGCAGATGGACGTTGAATAACCGGAAAGTTTGCCCTATCATCCGGATATCCGCTTGAAGCATCTTATTGTAGCTGTCCGGGAAGTAGTACTCTTGAACGTTTCCGACAGGCCAGCGGCTGAAGACGGCCAGATTAAGAATTTCATCCTCCGCGAGTTGACGATGCAATAGGGGTAATCGGGAAAAGCAGCTCGGATGGTGTCCCATGCCAGAAGATTGGTATGGGGACGTTCCTGCAGGCAGACGATGCCGGGCTGCAGGATACGAATGCTATGGATGGCCTTCGCCAGGGTGTCTTTGTTCAGTCTGAACCCTTCGGCATTCCAGCAAACCAGTTTTAGCTGATTGGAATCTGGCACTTCTTCTCTATGTAGGAAATGAAGCGGAAAGTAACCGGATAGAATAGGTGAACTACCTAATAGCAAAAGCAAGTAAAGCATCCACCAACGATTATGTTTCCAAAGCAGAATCGCGAAAATAATCCCATCGGCTATACATATAGGAATCGCCGATAGACTGATGAAGATAAGATTTCCGGCCCACTCGGGAGTGAAGCAGGGGAGAAATATCAACAGCAGTGTCAGACCGCACAGGATACCTCCCGACAGACAGTTAAATACGCGCATTGTTAGCAATCAGACCTTCTAAAGCTTCGAGTTGTCTTCGGGTCAACCTCAATTGGTCAAGCATGGGCCGGTAACGCTCCAAATGGTGCAGGTCCGTACCCACAAAATCGTACATTTTTTGTTTTAACAGCTTTTCGCTGACCACTTTGGGGTGCGGGCCATAGTAACCGCTCAGTGACATCAGATTGAGTTGAAAGCTGTAACCTTTCTCTTTCAGCAGAAGGTAATCTTTTTCTTCCATGTACAGGTAACGCTCCGGGTGGGCGATGACCGGTTGATAACCGGCATTCCATACTTCATCAGGATATCCGGCAAACCGGGAGGAGGGTACATGTAGGATGTCTCGACCAGCAGGTGGCTGCTGCCCAAAGGCAGCACTTCTCCATCCAGCTTGTTTGTAAAAGCGGCATCCATCATATATTCGGAAGACAGCCGTAGATCCAACGGGCCGGAATAGGCCGCCTTCAACACGTCGAGCTGTTGTCGCAGCTTCTTGTTCGGTGTGGGATAATCTTCCATGATATGGGGGGTGAGCCACACTTTCCGCAACCCTATGGATTCCATATAGCGCAGCAGGGATAGACTGGCATTTATGTCGGGCGAACCGTCGTCCACTCCCGGAAGAACATGGGAATGGACATCGGTCATACCCTTCATTAAACCAGAATTAATCAAATTGTATTTGGACTTGAATATACCAAACATCCTACTTCTTTTTTGGGGGGATTTTAGGATTTCTTTCTGAACAGCCGTTTCCAGCATGATTCGGAACCATCCACATAACCATAGCCGTAGCCGTAACCATATCCATAGCCTCCGTATCCGCCTGTCTTTACTATGGCCCCGTTAAGTACCAACGACATGTTGTTCAGTTGTCCGCTGCGATAAATTTTTTCCACTTCCGGTAACATGCGGCGGTCCAGTTTGCCAACCCGTACCACGAAGATGGTCAGGTCGGCTATGCGGTTGGTGATGGCGGCATCGGCCACCACTCCTACAGGCACATTGTCGACAAAGATATAGTCATAACGGTTGCGCAGTTCGGTTATCAGTACTTCCAGTTGTTCGCTGAGCAATAGCTCTGACGGGTTGGGGGCGATGGGACCGGCCGGAATGAAATCCAGATTTTCACAGATCTCGTTGTGCTTGATGATTTCATCCGTTGTGGCCTTGCCTGCCAGAAAAGAGGTCATTCCTTTTTCCTTTGTGTGGAGGCGGGTATGTGAAGTCAAAGTCCCTTTACGGATATCCATGTCAATCAGGATGACCTTCTTGTCGGTTTGCGCGAAGCTGGCTGCCAGATTGCTGGATACGTATGTCTTGCCGGCACCCGGTCCGAACGAGCTGAAAGTGACGACTTGCATGTTCTTTGACTTGACACGCATAAAATCCATGTTGGTGCGTATTATGCGGAAGGCTTCCGATACAATGTCACGCCCTTGGGCACGGACAGCAATGCCATGTGCCGTTTCTTTATTCTCTGTTTTCCCTTTGGATGAATCCTTGGGTATTTCGCCCAGGAAAGGAACGGTTACAGCATCCTCGATGTCCTTGCGGTTGCGTATACGGGTATCGAAGAACAGGAACAATAGCAGGACAATGGCCGGCAGGGCGATTCCTTTCATGACACCTGCCATGATCATGCTGCGTCCGTTGGGAGAAATCGGAGCATCCCCTCCTCCAGCAGGATCGAGCACACGGGCGTCAGTTTCGGTGGTGGCCTGGCTCAGCGCATTTTCTTCGCGTTTGTTCAGTAGATAGAGGTAAAGTTCCTCTTTGATGCGTTGCTGACGTTCGATAGAAAGCATTTGCTGCTGTTGTCTAGGTATGTTGGTTACCCGCCACTGGCTTCTCCGGCCCTGCTTCGTGCCTCGTTCAGTTTCACATCGATGCTGACAATCATATTGTCGATGGCCCGGATGATATTCTGCCGCATGGCAATCAGATTCTTGTTCAGTTCCTGGACGATGGGATTCTTGTCGCTGCTTCCTTCTATCAGTTGTCTCGTTTCAACTTGTTGGCATTATAGGCCGTTATCTGGGTTTCAATGTTGATGTCGCTATGCCGGTGTTTGGAAGGGATAAGCTCGGTTTCTTTGGACGGGTCCACCAGGTAGCTCTTGAATGTAGCGTGCAATGCGTGCCTGTTAATTCCAGTTCCTGAGT
>ENA-OQJH01000303-OQJH01000303.1-human-gut-metagenome-genome-assembly--contig:-NODE-303-length-28596-cov-1.666233_pt1 | contig 28596 bp, 42 predicted proteins | sample MGYA00242597_ERZ504763 | MGnify/ENA primary metagenome ERZ504763 (study PRJEB26092, sample SAMD00036359) | human gut metagenome | host: Homo sapiens | study: EMG produced TPA metagenomics assembly of...
TACCAATAATCCGGTAGCCGAAAGCGATACTGTTTTCAGCGAGAAAGGCGGAAAGAAAATCGTGGATTTCATTATCTATCCGCCAAGAATGGCGAAAAGTGGGTAGGTTCTGCCGTTGAAGCCAAGTCAATGGGATTTGGCGGTGACTGAAAGTGCTGGTGGGCTTTGATGCTGAAGGCAAGATTATAACTACTCTTTATTGGCGCACGCTGAAACTCCGGGATTGGGTTCGAAAGCGGACAAATGGTTTGGAGCTTATGATCCTGCAAAGAACGAAAAACCGGTATCTCACGAAGAAAGTGCAAAGTCTATTTTGGGCATGAATCCGGGAGAGACTCCATTGGCTGTGACCAAAGACATGAATGGACAGGTAGATGCTATCACGGCTTCTACTATCACTTCACGTGCTTTCCTGAATGCGGTGAATGCTGCTTATCAGGCATATAAAGGCGGTGAGGTGGATACGAATTCCGGAGCTTCCCAGAAAAATGAACCGGCTGCTGCACCGGAAGGTGAAGCAGCTGCTAATGACACTAATAACTAAGAAAGGAGGAGACAGTTATGAATAATTTTAAAGTAATGATGAACGGGATTATCAAAGAGAATCCTATTTTTGTGCTCCTGCTCGGTATGTGTCCTACACTGGGTACGACATCATCGGCAATCAACGGTATGGGTATGGGACTGGCCACTATGTTCGTCCTGATTTGCTCGAACGTGGTAATTTCATCTATCAAGAATCTGATTCCGGATATGGTACGCATCCCTTCATTTATCGTGGTGATCGCGTCATTCGTGACACTGTTGCAGATGATAATGCAAGCATACGTGCCCGATCTGTATGCTACTCTCGGGCTTTTCATTCCGCTGATCGTAGTAAACTGTATCGTATTGGGACGTGCGGAAGCTTTCGCAGCGAAGAACAATCCGCTGGCCTCTATGTTTGATGGTATCGGTATGGGATTTGGCTTTACCATTGCCCTGACTCTGTTGGGTGCCGTACGTGAATTCCTCGGAACAGGTAAGATATTTAATCTGACCATTCTGCCGGAAGAATACGGAATGTTGATCTTTGTTCTGGCTCCGGGTGCCTTTATCGCTTTAGGTTATCTGATTGCCATTATTAATAGTCTGAAGAAAGCCTAACTCTATTAAATAAGAAAAGAATATGGAATATATATTGATATTTATCTCGGCAATCTTTGTAAACAACATTGTGTTGTCGCAGTTCCTGGGAATCTGTCCGTTCCTGGGTGTTCCAAGAAGGTGGAAACAGCGATGGGTATGAGTGCGGCAGTTGCTTTCGTGCTGACTATCGCTACCATCGTCACATTCCTGATTCAGAAGTTTGTGTTGGATGCTTTCGGATTGGGGTACTTACAGACAATCACTTTTATTCTGGTTATTGCCGGACTGGTGCAGATGGTAGAAATTATTCTGAAGAAAGTTTCTCCTTCTTTGTATCAGGCACTGGGTGTGTTCCTGCCGTTGATTACAACGAACTGCTGTATTCTCGGTGTGGCAATCCTGGTAATCCAGAAAGACTTTGATCTGCTGACAGGTGTTGTATACGCATTCTCTACTGCTCTTGGCTTTGGTCTGGCACTGGTATTGTTTGCCGGATTGCGTGAGCAGATGACCCTGGTGAAGATTCCGAAAGGAATGCAGGGGACTCCGATTGCTTTGATTACCGCAGGTTTGCTGGCAATGGCATTCATGGGGCTTCTCTGGCGTCGTGTAAAAGACTAAGTTGATAATTAGATAAAGAGGCTGGAAACTCTGTCGTATGGCAACATACAGGCAGTTTGTTTCCGGCCTTTTTCTTTATATCTGTTCATACCGAATATGTTTTTATCATACCAAAACGCCCTCAAATCGTCCCGTAAGTATCTTCCTGTGAATAAAATTGCGATAGTTTATTGCATTTCCATTTTATTTCCATACATTTGTACCTCAAACAAACTGAAAACCGAAAAACTAACCATATTTTAAAATTATATGAAAGAAAGAATTTTAGTAACGGGAGGAACAGGCTATATTGGGTCTCATACCGTTGTAGAACTACAAAACAGTGGATACGAAGTAATCATTATCGATAATTTATCAAATTCGAGTGCTGACGTTGTTGACAATATAGAGAAAGTATCCCGGTATCCGCCCAGCTTTTGAGAAACTGGATTGTCTTGATTTTGCTGGCCTTGATGCCGTATTTGCCAAATATAAAGGAATTAAAGCGATTATTCATTTCGCAGCAAGCAAAGCAGTAGGAGAGTCGGTAGAGAAGCCGTTGCTTTATTATCGTAACAACCTGGTTTCTTTAATCAACCTTCTGGAGTTAATGCCTAAACATGGAGTAGAAGGCATAGTGTTCTCTTCTTCCTGTACAGTATATGGTCAACCGGATGAGTTGCCTGTAACGGAAAAGGCTCCGATCAAGAAAGCGGAATCTCCTTATGGAAATACAAAACAGATTAATGAAGAAATTATCCGTGATACAATAGCTTCCGGTGCCCCCGATCAATGCTATTTTGTTTACGTTATTTCAATCCGATTGGCGCACATCCTACAGCATTGCTGGGTGAACTTCCGAACGGTGTTCCTCAAAACCTGATTCCTTATCTGACTCAGACAGCGATGGGTATCCGTGAAAAACTAAGTGTATTCGGTGACGATTATGATACTCCTGACGGTTCTTGTATTCCGTGAACTTTATCACGTTGTTGAACTTGGCAAAAGCACACGTGATTGCAATCCGCCGTATTTTGGAGCAAAAACAGAAAGAAAAAGTAGAAGTATTCAATATCGGTACAGGACGCGGCGTTTCAGTATTGGAACTGATTAATGGCTTTGAAAAGCTACCGGCGTTAAATTGAATTATCAGATTGTAGGCCGTCGCGCAGGTGATATTGAAAAGGTATGGGCTAATCCCGATTATGCAAACCAGGAACTGGGTTGGAAAGCGGTAGAAACATTAGAAGATACTTTACGCTCTGCATGGAATTGGCAGCTGAAACTCCGTGAAAGAGGCATTCAGTAAAAAGATATTTGTTTTAATTAACATAAAAGTTTAAACAAATCGTTCATGCGATTTGTTTATTAGATGCTAATCAGCTTGATCTGTTTGTGAGTATGTGAATATGAGTAAATGGTACTTATGCCTCTCCGGCATAGACAGGTATGATTGCATAGTAGTTTTGTCGTGTTTTATTTTGTGTTTGTGTTGTGACGGTACTACGACGGGAGTCGTGGTACGTTTTTGTTACTCTTTTATAGCCTGCCTTTAAAACAGAATACGTTAGTTCCCCAATCGGTTTCAGGTAAGTTCCTTCCGGCTCGAACAATCCGTATACGGAAGAACCGGAACCGCTCATAGAGGCATAAACAGCCCCTTGCCTGTATAGCTCGGCTTTAATTTCTCCGATCACCGGATGCTGGGGGAATACGCTGTCTTCAAAATCATTGATTAATATCTCTTTCCATTCATTTACCGGGCGTTTGATCGCTTCTTTGATCGAGTATTCGGGATGATGAGGTGAATATTGGCGAAAGCTTCCCGCGTTGATACGAAGTACATCCGGTTTGATGATCAGAATCTGATATCCTTTAAGGATAGTGGAATGGGGGAGAATATGTTACCGATTCCTTCGGCAAAGGTCGGGGCGTTTCTGATAAAGAAAGCGCAGTCTGCTCCCAAAGTTGCGGCATATATTTCCAGCTGATCTTCGGATAAATTCAGCTGAAAGTGTTCGTTGAGTAATTTCAGCATGAAAGCCGCGTCTGATGAGCCTCCTCCCAGTCCGGCACCGGAAGGAATGTGTTTGTACAGATGGATCTCGATAGGACAGAGGTGAAACTCTTTATCTAATAGCAGATATGCTTTCACCACTAAATTGTCTTCCGGATTACCGGATATCTCCATTCCGTACTGATGCAGGGAGAACTTTTTGTCCGCTTCGGGGCTGGTCCGGATTTCCAGCGCATCTTCGAGAGCGACGGGGTAGGAATACGGTTTCGAGGTTGTGATATCCGTCCGGACGCTTCTCGGTAATAGAGAGTCCCAGGTTTATTTTTGCGTTTGGGAAAGTGATCATATTCGTTCTGAATTATTATTTTTGAATTTTAAATTATGGGTTGCGAATTTATGCTATTGGTGACAAAGTTACTAAAATCTTTCATTTTCCTTATCTTTTCTTCATTATTATATTCTATCTTTGTCATCCCTTTCGGCTTTTACTATGTATAAAAGCGGGGATCATAAATTGTAAATCATAAAATTGTATATAAGCAGATGGCTGAACAAAGAAGAAATTCCCGTAACACAAAATCAACTAAAGTACAACCGGTCAATGATTATGGTCGTATCCAACCTCAGGCACCGGAGCTGGAAGAGGCGGTGTTGGGTGCTTTAATGATTGAGAAGGATGCTTATTCGCTGGTGAGTGAGATTCTTCGCCCGGAGTCATTTTATGAGCATCGTCATCAGTTGATTTATGCTGCCATTACTGATCTTGCCGTTAATCAGAAGCCGGTGGACATTCTGACGGTCAAAGAGCAGTTGAGCAAAAGAGGTGAGTTGGAAGAGGTCGGTGGACCGTTCTATATTACTCAGTTGAGCAGTAAGGTTGCTTCTTCCGCACATATCGAATATCACGCCCGTATTATTGCACAAAAATCGTTGGCGCGCGAATTGATAACGTTTACCAGTAATATTCAAAGCAAGGCTTTTGATGAGACACTGGATGTGGATGACTTGATGCAGGAGGCGGAAGGTAAGTTGTTTGAGATTTCCCAGCAGAATATGAAGAAAGACTATACGCAGATTAATCCGGTAATTGACGAAGCGTATAAGCTGATTCAGAAAGCGGCTGCACGAACAGACGGTCTGAGTGGTCTTGAAAGTGGATTTACGAAACTGGACAAGATGACCTCCGGTTGGCAGAACTCCGACCTTATTATAATCGCTGCCCGTCCTGCCATGGGTAAGACAGCTTTCGTACTTTCTATGGCTAAAAATATTGCTGTTGATTATCGGAATCCGGTAGCGTTGTTCTCTCTTGAAATGAGTAACGTCCAGTTGGTCAACCGTCTTATCACCAATGTTTGTGAGATTCCGAGTGAGAAGATCAAAAGTGGACAATTGGCAAGCTATGAGTGGCAACAGTTGGACTACAAACTGAAAGATCTGCTGGATGCTCCGCTTTATGTGGATGATACTCCGTCTTTGTCTGTGTTTGAACTCCGGACCAAAGCACGTCGTCTGGTGCGTGAACATGGGGTGAGAATCATTATTATTGACTACCTTCAGTTGATGAATGCGAGTGGTATGGCATTCGGTAGCCGTCAGGAAGAGGTTAGTACGATATCCCGTTCGTTGAAAGGATTGGCGAAGGAGTTGAACATTCCCATTATAGCCTTGTCGCAGTTGAATCGTGGTGTGGAGAGTCGTGAAGGTATTGACGGTAAACGCCCTCAGTTGAGTGACCTTCGTGAATCGGGAGCCATCGAGCAGGATGCCGATATGGTGTGTTTTATTCACCGTCCGGAATATTATAAGATTTATCAGGATGATCGTGGTAATGACCTGCGTGGTATGGCGGAGATTGTCATCGCCAAGCATCGTAATGGTGCGGTAGGCGAGGTGTTGCTCCGGTTTAAGGGAGAATTTACCCGTTTCTCCAATCCGGAGGACGATATGGTTATCCCGATGCCGGGTGAGCCTGCCGGGGCTATGTTAGGATCGAAAATGAATACAGGTAATGCAGGTTCCGTACCTCCTCCCGCGCCTGATTTTGCACCGCAGACAGCGAATCCGTTCGGAGCACCGGGGGATGGACCTTTGCCGTTCTAGTTGCGTCCCTGTGGTGAAATAACGCGCAATTTTTTTATCAAACCTTCTCGGTCAACCGAAAAATCTTATTAACTTTGCGAATCTTTTTGAGAAACAATAAAAAATTAAGTATATGAATATCTCTTATAACTGGCTGAAAGAGTATGTCAACTTCGACCTGACGCCCGAATGAACGGCTGCTGCGTTGACTTCTATCGGCTTGGAAACAGGTGGTGTAGAAGAAGTGCAAACCATTAAAGGTGGTTTGGAAGGACTTGTGATCGGTGAAGTGCTGACCTGCACGGAACATCCTAATTCTGACCATTTGCATATTACTACTGTTAATCTGGGAGACGGTGAACCGGTACAGATTGTTTGTGGTGCCCCGAATGTGGCTGCCGGACAGAAAGTGGTGGTAGCTACTTAGGTACGAAACTTTATGACGGTGACGAATGTTTTACCATCAAGAAATCAAAAATCCGTGGGGTAGAATCTACAGGTATGATTTGTGCTGAAGACGAAATCGGGATCGGTACGGATCATGCAGGTATCATCGTATTGCCGGAAACTGCTGTTCCGGGTACGCTTGCCAAGGATTATTATAATATCAAGAGCGATTATGTACTGGAAGTGGACATCACGCCTAACCGTGCGGATGCCTGCTCTCACTATGGGGTAGCTCGTGACCTGTATGCTTATCTGATTCAGAACGGTCGTCAGGCAACTTTACAGCGCCCGTCAGTGGATGGCTTTAAAGTGGAAAACCATGACTTGAATATCGAAGTGAAGGTTGAAAACAGCGAAGCTGTCCGCATTATGCCGGTGTTACCGTGAAAGGTGTAACGGTGAAGGAGAGTCCGGAATGGCTGCAAAACAAATTGCGCCTGATCGGTGTGCGCCCTATTAATAATGTAGTGGATATTACGAACTATATCGTTCATGCTTTCGGTCAGCCGTTGCATTGCTTCGATGCCGGAAAGATTAAAGGCAATGAAGTGATTGTGAAAACAATGCCCGAAGGTACTCCGTTCGTTACGTTGGATGAAGTGGAGCGTAAGTTGAACGAACGCGACCTGATGATTTGCAACAAGGAAGAGGCCATGTGTATTGCCGGCGTATTCGGCGGACTGGACTCCGGTTCTACGGAAGCCACGACAGACGTATTCATCGAAAGTGCTTATTTCCATCCTACATGGGTGCGTAAGACGGCTCGTCGTCATGGCTTGAATACGGATGCTTCTTTCCGTTTCGAACGTGGTATCGATCCGAACGGCGTGATTTATTGCCTGAAACTGGCTGCTTTGATGGTGAAAGAACTGGCTGGCGGTACGATTTCTTCTGAAATAAAAGATGTATTCACTACTCCTGCACAGGATTTTATTGTCGATCTTGCTTACGAAAAGTACATTCTTTGGTAGGTAAAGTGATTCCGGTAGAGACAATCAAGAGCATTGTGACTAGCTTGGAAATGAAGATTACCAATGAAACGGCAGAAGGACTGACATTGGCTGTTCCTCCTTATCGTGTAGACGTGCAGCGTGATTGCGATGTGATTGAAGATATTCTTCGTATCTATGGATATAATAATGTGGAAATTCCGACTACGTTGAACTCCAGTCTGACTACAAAGGGTGAGCACGACAAGTCGAATAAATTGCAGAATCTGATTGCAGAACAACTGGTGGGTTGTGGATTCAATGAAATTCTGAACAACTCACTGACTCGTGCTGCTTATTATGATGGGTTGGAGGCTTATCCGTCCAATCACCTGGTGATGTTGCTCAATCCGTTGAGTGCTGATCTGAACGCTATGCGTCAGACCTTGCTGTTCGGCGGACTGGAAAGCATTGCTCATAATGCCAATCGTAAGAACGCTGATTTGAAATTCTTCGAATTCGGTAACTGTTATTATTTCAATGCTGACAAGAAGAACGAAGAGAAGGTACTGGCTCCTTATTCGGAAGATTATCACTTGGGTTTGTGGGTAACCGGTAAGAAGGTTTCCAATTCATGGGCGCATGCGGATGAGAACAGTTCGGTGTATGAATTGAAGGCTTATGTAGAAAATATATTGAAGCGTCTGGGACTGGATTTGCACAATCTGGTTGTAGGTAATCTGACAGACGATGTTTTTGCTGCCGCACTCTCTGTCAACACGAAGGGCGGAAAACGTCTTGCTTCTTTCGGTATTGTAACTAAGAAGCTGTTGAAAGCATTTGATATCGACAATGAAGTATATTACGCCGACTTGAACTGGAAGGAATTGATGAAAGCCATCCGTTCTGTGAAGATCAGCTACAAGGAAATTTCCAAATTCCCTGCTGTGAAACGCGACTTGGCATTGTTGCTTGATAAGAATATACAATTTGCCGAAATCGAAAAGATTGCATACGAAACAGAGAAGAAGCTGTTGAAAGAGGTGGAGCTTTTTGATGTATATGAAGGTAAGAACCTCGAAGCGGGTAAGAAGTCGTATGCGGTGAGCTCCTGCTTCAAGATGAAAACCAGACTTTGAATGATAAGATGATTGATAAGATCATGTCGAAACTGGTGAAGAACCTGGAAGATAAACTGGGTGCCAAACTTAGATAAACTTAAAATTGTCATTATTAAAAATATAAACCAATGGGAAGAGCATTTGAATATAGAAAGGCCGCTAAACTGAAAAGATGGGGTCACATGGCTAAAACTTTACAAGACTGGGTAAACAAATCGCTATCGCTGTAAAGGCAGGCGGTCCGGAACCTGAAAACAACCCGACGCTGCGTTCGGTGATCGCTACTTGTAAGCGTGAAAACATGCCGAAAGATAACATTGAACGTGCTATACAAAAACGCAATGGGTAAAGACCAGAGCGACTACAAGAGTATGACTTATGAAGGATACGGCCCTCACGGTATTGCTGTGTTTGTAGATACATTGACAGACAACACAACTCGTACGGTGGCTGATGTTCGTTCGGTATTCAATAAGTTCGGTGGCAATCTGGGTACAATGGGTTCTCTTGCGTTCCTTTTCGACCACAAATGTGTGTTCACTTTCAAGAAGAAAGACGGATTGGATATGGAAGAACTGATTCTCGATCTGATCGACTATGACGTGGAAGATGAATATGAAGAAGATGATGAAGAGGGAACAATTACTATCTATGGTAATCCTAAGAGCTACGCCGCTATTCAGAAGCATCTGGAAGAATGTGGCTTTGAAGATGTCGGTGGAGACTTCACTTATATCCCGAACGACTTGAAAGAGGTTACTCCGGAACAACGCGAAACATTGGATAAGATGATCGAACGTCTGGAAGAATTTGATGACGTGCAGACTGTCTATACCAATATGCAACCGGAAGAAGGGGAAGAGGAGTAAGACAGGTTATGGAATATGTTTATAAGACCCAGGGGACTTGCAGCACGAATATCGAACTGAATGTGGAAGATGGAGTGGTGAAGGAAGTTGCTTTCTGGGGAGGATGTAATGGTAACCTTCAAGGTCTTTCCCGCCTTGTGAGAGGGATGAAGGTAGCGGATGTGATCACAAAACTTGAAGGAGTGCGTTGTGGTGGCAGACCGACTTCATGTCCCGATCAATTATGTCGTGCATTGCATGAGATGGGATATTGATTGATTTTTCATTTATGTAAATTATATATTGATTTGTGGCCTCTGGCAATTGGTTTGTCGGAGGTCATTTTTTTAGCAGAAAGTCCTTATTTCTTTTTCTCGAGTAGTCCTTACTCAACCCTTTTATAATAATGTCCTCATAATTAGTGTATCATCTGTGTCCATAGGTCATCTACTTATTGGTCGGTATTTTGAACTAAATTGATTCTCACTCGTTATTTATAAGTATATTTGTACTGGATAAACTATTATGCAAAAATGAAGAATATTTTTCAAGACTTAAGACGGAAAGATCATAAACGCTATCTGGGTGGACTGGATGTTTTTAAATATATTGGTCCGGGGCTACTGGTTACTGTAGGATTTATTGATCCGGGAAACTGGGCTTCTAATTTCGCCGCCGGTTCCGAATTCGGCTATTCCTTGCTTTGGGTGGTTACCTTGTCTACTATCATGCTGATTGTCCTTCAGCACAACGTTGCTCACTTGGGAATCGTTACCGGACTTTGCCTTTCGGAGGCGGCCACTAAGTACACCCCTAAATGGGTGTCACGACCTATTCTTGGCACAGCAGTACTGGCGTCGATCTCTACTTCCCTGGCGGAAATTCTGGGAGGTGCCATCGCGTTGGAAATGTTATTGGATATTCCTATTATATGGGGAGCTGTATTGACTACGCTTTTTGTCTCCATCATGCTTTTCACTAATTCGTATAAAAAGATAGAACGTTCCATCATTGCGTTCGTTTCTGTTATCGGGCTTTCATTTATTTATGAATTGTTTCTGGTGGAAATAGACTGGCCGGCTGCAACGGCGGGGTGGGTGACTCCTTCTTTCCCGAAAGGTAGTATGCTGATTATCATGAGTGTGTTGGGAGCGGTAGTGATGCCTCACAATCTGTTCCTTCATTCGGAGGTGATACAGAGTCACGAGTACAATAAGAAAGATGATGCTTCTATTAAGAAGGTATTGAAATATGAGTTGTTTGACACTCTTTTCTCAATGATTGTAGGTTGGGCGATTAACAGTGCATGATTCTGCTGGCGGCCGCCACTTTCTTTAAGAGCGGTATTCAGGTAGAGGAACTGCAACAGGCTAAGTCTTTGCTCGAACCTTTATTGGGAAGTAATGCGGCAATTGTATTTGCATTGGCATTGCTGATGGCGGGCATTTCGTCAACTATTACGAGCGGAATGGCGGCAGGTTCTATTTTTGCAGGTATTTTCGGCGAGTCTTATCATATCAAGGACAGTCACTCGCAGGTGGGAGTTCTCTTATCTTTGGGAATTGCCTTATTGCTGATTTTCTTTATTGGAGATCCTTTTAAAGGATTGATTATTTCGCAGATGGTACTTAGTATTCAATTGCCTTTCACCGTGTTCTTACAGGTGGGACTGACGTCTTCCCGAAAGGTGATGGGCGATTATGTCAATAGTCGTTGGAGTACGTTCGTGTTGTACTCGATTGCTATTATCGTTTCGGTACTGAACATTTATGCTTTTGTTTTCTATAAAATTGAACATGAACTTATAAATATAGAATGATGAAAATTATTACTTATAACGTGAATGGACTACGTGCAGCCGTATCTAAAGGGTTACCGGAATGGCTGGCACAGGAGAATCCTGATATTCTTTGTCTGCAAGAGACGAAACTGCAACCGGACCAATATCCGGGAGAAGTGTTTGAAGCATTGGGCTACAAGTCTTATTTGTACTCGGCGCAGAAGAAGGGATACAGTGGAGTGGCTATACTTACCAAGCGGGAACCGGACCATGTGGAATATGGGATGGGAATGGAAGCATACGATAATGAAGGACGTTTCATCCGTGCGGACTTCGGAGACTTGTCGGTAGTCAGCGTTTACCATCTTCGGGAACGAGCGGGGATGAACGCCAGGCCTTTAAAATGGTGTGGTTGGAAGATTTCCAGAAATATGTGATGGAGTTGCAGAAGTCTCGTCCCAACTTGATTCTTTGCGGCGATTATAATATCTGTCACGAGCCGATTGATATTCATGACCCTGTCCGGAACGCGACCAACAGCGGTTTCCTTCCTGAAGAACGGGAATGGATGACGCGTTTCCTGTCTGCGGGATATGTGGACTCTTTCCGTACGCTTTGTCCGGAGAAACAGGAATATACCTGGTGGAGCTATCGTTTTAATTCGCGTGCCAAGAATAAAGGCTGGAGAATTGATTATTGTATGGTCAGCGAACCGGTACGCCCGCTGTTGAAACGGGCGTATATTTTGAATGAGGCCGTACATTCCGACCATTGTCCGATGGCTCTGGAAATATTATAGAATGGTAATACTCAATTTACGGGTGTCTCCTCCGTCGCGAAACTCGCCGAGGTAGACGCCTTGCCATGTGCCTAAGTTCAAACGGTGGTTTTTGATGGGGATGGTGACCGAGCTTCCTATCAGGGAGGCTTTTATATGGCACTCATATCGTCAGGGCCTCAAGGGTATGGATGAAGTAGGGAGCACCGTCGGGGACAAGTTTATTAAAAAATGTCTGAAAGTCATGCCGTACGTCCGGGTCTGCATTTTCGTTGATGGTCAGTCCGGCAGAAGTGTGTTTGATAAAGACTACCAGCAGGCCGCTTTCAGGAAGTGCGGGTAGCTGTGAGACAATATCGCGCGTGATTAGGTGAAATCCGCGCGAATAATGAGGTAGTTGAATATCAAATGTTGTAGCCATAAATTTCCGTCTTTTAAAATTTGGATGGTGGATTCAGATCAACATACGGATCTTTGATGGCTGATTCCATCATCGCATTGATTGTAATTCCTGTATCTTCTTTGTAATTCCTTCTTTTGTTCCATTCACGTATGTCCTTAAGAGTGACATCACGTTTCTTTCTGTTTTGAGGGAAATTACTTTTTCTTTTCCTATCGGCATATTCATCCTTTCTGGCTGCGCTCATCATAGCTTGGATGGCAATGGCTGTTGATTCTTTATATGAAATAGTTTTGTTCATATTTTCTTTTTTTGATTTTAATCTTTACGCCCTATCCGGTACAAAGATACTTTTTTATACTTTTGCACAAAAATAAAAAAATGCAAAAATAGTTTATGGAAGATAGAATACAGAAAGCGGTGGAGCTTTTTAGGAGTGGATATAACTGCTCACAGTCGGTGGTAGCGGCTTTTGCGGACATGTATGGATTTACACAGGAACAGGCATTGCGTATGAGTGCTTCTTTTGGCGGGGGCATCGGACGGATGCGTGAAACGTGTGGAGCTGCCTGCGGCATGTTTCTGGTGGCAGGCTTGGAAACCGGTGCTACGGAAGCAACTGACCGGGAAGGTAAAGCTGCCAATTATGCGGTAGTGCAAGAACTGGCGGCTGAATTTAAGAAGCGTAACGGCTCGCTGATTTGTGGCGAATTGTTGGGATTAAAGAAAAAAGAGCCGGTCTCCACTATTCCGGAAGAGCGTACTGCTCAATATTATAGCAAGCGTCCCTGTGCAAAAATGGTTGAAGAAGCGGCAAGAATTTGGTCGGAATATCTCGAAAAGCATCCAAAATGAGCTCCTAAAATGCTTTTTTATTACAAAAACGGTAAAAAAGTGCTCAATAAAGTGTTATATAACATAAAAATAACTATCTTTGCCTCCGAAATAAAATCTGAAAGTCTTTATGGCTGGAAAGATTTTAAGCATGTCTAACTAAAATTGCAAAGCAAATGTTGAAAGAAAAAGCTGGTGTAATTGCAGGTACTATCTGGAATGCACTGAACGAAACAGAAGGAATGACTGCCAAGCAGCTTAAAAAAGCAACTAAATTGGTTGACAAAGATCTGTTTCTCGGCCTTGGCTGGTTATTGAGAGAAGACAAAGTCTCTGTGGAAGAAGTTGAAGGTGAACTCTTCATCAAATTGATCTAAGCGAGTAACTCACTTAAGCAATAAAAAAATGCGTTGGTACATAATCATAATGTTATCAACGCATTTTTATTCCGCCATTTACGTATCTTTGCACACCAAAAAGATAAAATAATAAGAATTCAGAATGAAGAATATACGCAACTTTTGCATTATTGCTCATATTGACCACGGTAAGTCGACTTTGGCTGACCGTTTGTTGGAGTTTACACATACCATTCAGGTGACTTCCGGGCAGATGCTTGATAATATGGATCTGGAGAAGGAAAGAGGGATCACTATCAAGAGCCATGCTATCCAGATGGAATATACTTATCAGGGTGAAAAGTATATCCTTAACTTGATTGACACCCCGGGACATGTGGACTTTTCGTATGAGGTATCGCGTTCTATTGCTGCGTGTGAAGGTGCGTTGCTGATTGTCGATGCTTCCCAGGGAGTGCAGGCGCAGACGATTTCAAATCTGTATATGGCCATTGAGCATGACCTTGAGATTATTCCGGTGATTAATAAATGTGACATGCGAGTGCCAATCCCGAAGAAGTGGAAGATGAGATCGTTGAATTGTTGGGCTGCAAACGGGAGGAAGTAATCCGTGCGTCCGGCAAAACGGGGATGGGAGTGGAAGAGATACTGGCGGCTGTGATTGAGCGGATCCCTCATCCGGAAGGAGATGAAGAGGCTCCGTTGCAGGCTTTGATTTTCGACTCTGTATTTAATTCTTTCCGCGGAATTATAGCCTATTTCAAGATCGAAAACGGTATGATTCGCAAGGGAGACAAGGTGAAGTTCTTCAATACGGGAAAAGAGTATGATGCCGATGAAGTAGGGGTGTTGAAAATGGATATGGTGCCTCGTAACGAACTTCGTACGGGAGATGTAGGATATATTATTTCCGGTATCAAAACTTCCAAAGAGGTGAAAGTGGGAGATACCATTACGCATATTGCCCGTCCGTGTGAAAAGCTATTGCCGGTTTTGAGGAAGTGAAGCCGATGGTATTTGCCGGAGTTTATCCGATTGAAGCGGAGGATTTTGAAGATCTCCGTGCGTCTTTGGAGAAGTTGCAGTTGAATGACGCGTCTTTGACTTTCCAGCCGGAATCTTCGTTGGCTTTGGGTTTTGGCTTCCGTTGTGGTTTCCTCGGATTGCTCCACATGGAGATTGTGCAGGAGCGCTTGGACCGTGAGTTTGATATGAATGTGATTACTACGGTGCCGAACGTTTCTTACCATATATATGATAAGCAAGGTAATATGAAGGAAGTGCATAACCCTGGTGGTATGCCCGACCCGACTATGATTGACCATATCGAAGAGCCGTATATCAAAGCATCTATTATTACTACTACCGATTATATCGGTCCTATCATGACGCTTTGTTTAGGTAAACGTGGTGAATTGATTAAACAGGAATATATCTCCGGTAACCGGGTGGAAATCTATTATAATATGCCTTTGGGAGAAATTGTGATTGACTTTTATGATAAGTTGAAGAGTATTTCCAAAGGGTATGCTTCGTTTGATTATCATCCGAATGGTTCCGTACTTCTAACTGGTGAAGTTGGATATCCTCTTGAACGGTGAGCCTGTGGATGCGCTTTCCACTTTGACGCATATTGACAATGCTTACGATATGGGACGCCGGATGTGTGAGAAGTTGAAGGAACTTATTCCGCGTCAACAGTTTGATATTGCCATTCAGGCAGCTATCGGAGCGAAGATTATTCTCGCGAAACCATTAAGGCGGTTCGTAAGGATGTGACCGCGAAGTGTTATGGTGGCGACGTGAGCCGTAAACGTAAACTGCTTGAAAAACAGAAAAGAGGTAAAAAACGAATGAAACAAATCGGTAACGTGGAAGTGCCGCAGAAAGCCTTCCTCGCCGTACTGAAGCTGGATTAAAAAACACTGCCGCAAGCAATTTTTCAGAGATATGTTCTGAACAAATTGACTTGCGGTTAGTTTTTAATACACCAGGTGATTGCCTTCTGTCTGCAGAGCTTTCCTTGGCAATCATTTTTTAGGAACAAACAACTATAAATATGAGAAAAGTTCTGTCTTTTTCGGGCTTCCTGATGCTGGGGCTCGTCGTTTCGCAATTCCTGCCGATGATGGCAGGGGATGGCTATGGAGCTGTTAAATCCGTATCGAATGTATTGCTCTATGTATGCTTAGTTTTATAATGATTAATGTAGGCCGTGAATTTGTTCTTGATAAGACACGGTGGAAAAGTTACGCCCAGGATTATTTTATTGCCATGGCTACGGCTGCTTTGCCGTGGTTTATGATTGCCATCTATTATGTGTTTGTATTGCTTCCACCCGATTTTTGGAACAGTTGGGAAGCCTGGAAGGAGAATTTGCTGTTGAGCCGTTTTGCCGCACCGACATCAGCCGGTATTTTGTTTACGATGTTGGCGGCTATCGGGCTAAAGTCCAGTTGGATTTATAAGAAGATACAGGTGTTGGCTATTTTCGATGATTTGGATACGATTCTTTTGATGATTCCTCTTCAGATTATGATGATCGGACTGCGCTGGCAGTTGATTATTGTGGTGGTGATTGTGTTCCTGTTATTATCGATCGGCTGGCAAAGGCTGAATAAATACGATTGGCGTCAGGATTGGAAGGCTATCCTCTTTTATTCAATAATCATATTTTTGGCTACTCAAATTCTTTATCTCGGTAGTAAGGAATTGTATGGGGAGGAGGGAAGTATTCATATTGAAGTCCTGCTGCCTGCATTTGTGCTGGGTATGATTATGAAACATAAGGAACATGATACGCCCGTGGAACGAAAGGTTTCTACCGGAATTTCATTTTTCTTCATGTTCCTGGTGGGGATGAGTATGCCGCATTTTATTGGAGTGAACTTTGCGGAGACTCATGCAGGTGCTTATTCCGTCACCGGTTCGCAGGAGATGATGTCGTGGGGATGATTATGTTTCATGTAGTGATTGTCTCTTTATTGTCGAATATAGGAAAGCTTTGCCCGATGTTCTTTTACCGTGACCGGAAATTAAGCGAGCGACTGGCTCTTTCTATCGGTATGTTTACCCGTGGTGAGGTAGGAGCGGAATCATTTTCATTGCATTGGGCTATAACTTGGGTGGTCCGGCGTTGGTAATTTCTGTTCTTACCTTGGTACTGAATCTGATTTTGACAGGAATTTTTGTACTTTGGGTCAAAAATCTTGCTTTAAGGAGTTATACTAATTAGAAAATTCTGTATATTGCAAAACTAATATTATAAAAACATTTCGTTATGACTATTTTGCGGACTATGCGGAACTTCTCGTCTATGAATATCACGGCGAGTATTCTTTTATTCCTGGCTGCTATCTCGGCAGCCATTATTGCGAACTCTTCTGTGGCTCCGGTATATCAGGAATTTTTGTCGCATGAACTTCATTTACAGATAGGAAATTTTAATTTGCTTTCGCATGGTGGGGAAAATCTGCGAATGATTGAGTTTATCAATGATGGTTTGATGACGATTTTCTTTTTATTGGTTGGACTGGAAATCAAACGTGAGTTATTGGTAGGTGAGCTTTCCTCTTTCCGTAAGGCGGCGTTGCCTTTCATTGCCGCTTGTGGTGGGATGTTGTTGCCTGTGATGATCTATTCGCTTATTTGTGTTCCGGGTAGTGAAGGCGGACATGGACTCGCCATTCCTATGGCTACGGATATTGCTTTTTCATTGGGGGTGTTGAGCTTATTAGGCAGCCGTGTGCCGTTGAGTTTGAAGATTTTTTTGACTGCTTTTGCGGTAGTCGATGATATCGGGGGAATTTTGGTGATCGCTCTTTTTTATAGTTCACATGTTGCCTATGGCTATCTTTTGGTAGCTATACTCTTTTATATTTTACTTTATTTTATAGGAAAGTATGGAACGACAAATAAGGTATTCTTCTTGGTGATTGGGGTGATTATCTGGTATTTATTTTTGCAATCCGGTATTCATAGCACTATTTCGGGAGTTATTCTTGCTTTTGTTATTCCCGCTAAACCTCGTCTGAATGTAGGGAAGTACATCGAAAAAATTCGTCATACCATTGCCGGTTTTCCGGCAATGCAATCTGAAAGCATTGTGCTGACTAATGAGCAAATAGCCAAGTTGAAAGAGGTCGAATCGGCTTCCGACCGTGTAATTAGTCCGTTGCAGTCATTAGAAGATAATTTGCATGGAACAGTCAATTATTTGATTCTTCCTCTTTTTGCATTTGTCAATGCTGGCGTTGTGTTTAGTGGGGGAGGCGAATTAGTGGGAGCTGTCAGTATTGCTGTTGCTGCCGGTCTGTTACTGGGAAAATTTATTGGAATATATTTCTTTACCTGGCTGGCTATAAAAATAAGATTGACTCCCATGCCTTTAGGGATGACCTGGAAGAATCTTTCCGGAGTTGCATTGTTGGGAGGTATTGGCTTTACTGTATCACTCTTTATCGCTAATCTTTCTTTTGGGGTAGACTATCCTGTATTATTGAATCAGGCCAAATTTGGTGTATTGACCGGAACCGTACTTTCCGGCTTACTGGGATATGTCGTACTTCGGATTTCGCTTTAATCTGTCGATTCATCGTCTCCATCATCTATCGGAAGAATTTTCATGCTTTCTTCATGTGGCAATTGTTCAACTTGGCGGAGTTTTCGTTCGATAGCGCGAGTCCGCTTACCCATTACTTCTTCTAGTTGGTCGCCGGCATTTTGAAGGTTTTTCTGTACTTTTTCGAGTAGTCCTCCGAATTTGCTGAATTCTGTTTTTACAGCTCCTAATACCGTCCAAACCTCTCCCGTTCGCTTTTGAATAGCTAACGTGCGGAATCCCATTTGCAGGCTATTTAGAATAGCCCCTAGTGTAGTAGGTCCTGTGACAACTATTTTGTAATCTTTTTGCAGAGTTTCTACCAGGCTTGTTCTTCGGATTACTTCGGCATAAATGCTTTCAAAAGGCAGAAACATAATGGCGAAGTCTGTGGTAAAAGGAGGATCTACATATTTGTCGTGAATGTCTTTCGCCATTTTTTGATGGTTGTTTCCAATTGCTTGCCGGACGATTCTATCAATGCAGTATCTCCTGCTTCAAAAGCATCATAATATTGTTCGTATACATCTTTGGGAAATTTAGCGTCGATAGGCAGATAGACGGTGCTGTTCGCATCATCCTTTCCCGGAAGTTTGATTGCGAAATTCAACGAATTCGGTTCCGCTTTTCTTGGTTTTCACATTAGCGTCGTATTGTTCCGGACTCATCATCTGCTCTAATAATGCTCCTAACTGAACTTCACCGAATGTGCCACGCATTTTTACATTGCTCAACACCTTCTTTAATCCGCCTACGTCTTGAGCCAGAGATTTCATTTCGCCTAGTCCTTTCTGCACATTCTCAAGTTGTGAGCGGACAATTTCAAATGATTGGCCAATGCGTTCGTTCAATGTCTTTTGCAATTTTTCTTCCACCATTGTCCTCATGTCATCCAACCTCTTTTCGGTCGATTTAATCAATGATTCCTGTTGACGGGCCATCATATCGAATTTCTGACGCTGCAGCTCTCCGTTAGTCAACATATTTTTGTGCAATACGTCTTGCAATTGCTGCATATTCTGATTCAGCGTTTGAGTCATCTCCAGGCGGAGTTCCCGGATGCTGCGATTCAGTTCTTCGCGATTCTCCTGCATTTGTTGACGCAAAGCTGTTTGCAGTTGTTCCGCTTGCGTTTGATTATTACCTTTTGTAAGTGACAGTATTAGTAAGACTATCACTAATGCGGCAACAACGATAAGTAAAATTAATTCCATTAATAAGTAAGAATTTCGTTTCCGTTTTCAGTAATCAGAATCATGTTTTCCCATTGGGCGGAGGGGAGGCCGTCGTCGGTGCAGACAGTCCATCCGTCAGCATCATCTATAAAGACTTCGTAGGTTCCCATGTTAATCATGGTTCGATGGTAAAGGTCATTCCCGGTACGATCATCATGCCCGTACCCCGTCGGCCGAAATGTTCTACGTCCGGTTCTTCATGGAATTGCATACCTACGCCATGTCCGCAGAGATCACGAACTACGCTGAAACCGTTCTTTTCTGCATGTTCCTGGATGGCTGCGCCTACATCACCCAGTTGTTTCCAGGGTTGTGCGGCGGCAATACCTATTTCCATGCACTCTTTGGTGACTTGTACTAATCTTTGCATGTCAGGATTGACATCGCCAATCATAAACATACGGGATGCATCAGAGAAATATCCTTTGTAAATGGTAGAAACGTCCACATTGATAATGTCTCCGCTTTTTAGAATCTCATTTTTGTTGGGAATACCGTGACAAACCACGTCGTTAATGCTTGTGCATACACTTTTAGGAAATCCTTCGTAGTTGAGTGGGGCAGGGATAGCACCGTGGCTGGTGGTGAAATCATATACCAATACATCAATCTCTTCAGTAGACATTCCTTCGCGAATATTTTCTGAAATATAGTCCAACAGTGCAGTATTGATTTGGCACTTTCCCGAATACCTTCCAGTTGTTCGGGAGTACGGAGTACTTTACGCGGTGGAAGTTTGTAACCTTGTTTTCTGTATTTCTGTATTTTTGCTTCTATTTCTGCCGGATAATTAGAGGGGGTAAACCGGAATCCCTTGATAAAGTTCTTCATTATGATAGCATATTTAATCGTATGACAAAGGTACGAGAATAAATGGAAAATATGCTTTCTTGCTTTCTAAAACTTTTCGATCCTCAATTATCAATAGGATTTACCATTCGTATGAAACGCTAACTTGAGGTATCCATTCCCATCTTTTTCGTATAGCATTATATTGGTATTGCATCCCTGTTTTGATTTTCCAGTTTTTGTTTATTTTGAAAACGACATTACTTCCCAATTTGGTTGGTTCCACTTCGGAGGGGAGCCCTCGGTATCTTCGGGTATCGAGGTTTTGTGAACCATATATGTCAAGAGACCATTTGGAAGATAATTTTATATTCCATTTGGCTTTGGATATGGAAATGATTGGAATTTTCTGCAAAGTCGCTTTTACTATGCAGGATAAGGTTCTTGTTTATTCTTAACCAGGAATAAGTGGGTAAAAAGGTGGAACCTGGCTTTTGGAACATCTTGTATGGGTGAATAGAAGGTTTCGAAAAGATTGTGGAAGATTTTAAAGTGGGTAGTGTGGGATCAAAATCTACAAATGGTTTTCGAAAGTACATTTTTTGCTCTACTTTTTCGATAAGCTTTCTGTTTATCTTGATTTCCTGATCGGATTCCAACATTTGCTGAAGTCTCAATGAGTCCTGTTTGCTCCATTCTTGCCCTGCTGCGGATAAGGGGAACAATAATAAACAAAGAATATTCAATTGATATTTCCGAATGTCCATACACTGTGCTAGTAAAGTTTATTGTATGGACGGTGAAAAACAGGATATGCTGCTTTGAACGATTGGTGAATAGTAATTATTTCACATAATATGGGAATACTTTTCTTTTGTTTATGATAATTTTCTAGCTTTGAAAACCGGTTGTATCTTCTGAATTTCCGATTCAAAGCCAAACCAGTAGCCATGTCCTTCTTCATCGACAGGGAGGAAACATAGTCGTAGATTTTCGCGGTATGCACCGTATACTACTTCCCAACTTTCAGGAGGTAACTGTCTTTTGGTTCTTACTTTTTCTGCCGGAGCTTTTTTAATGACATACCTGCTTCTATCCATGCAATACTGACTTGTGTCAGGTAGTCGGGATAATGATTCTTGCAGAAATCATAAAGGATTAATCCTCTTCTTTCCAGACTAAGAGGAGTGTCGATGACATCTGTCCGGACCAGATGGTCGAGTAGGTCATGTATAAAATGGGGGTTCTCCAAAATTAGTATACGGGTGATATTTCGCCAGGTAGGAGTGTTATAGAAACCGTCTAACAGGCGTGACAGATAATGGGCTGTTTGTAACTCATCTACTGTGATTTCACGGGTTTGAAGTACTTCGTATGGAGGAAGTGGAGAATACTGTATACCTAATTCATCCGCTCTTCTTCGCATTTCGGTGCCCGGAAGTAATTTCAGAGATTCTAGTTGGATTTCTCCTGCGCCATACTCGGCTAAGGTACGGACGTCATCGAAATCTCTGATAGATGGTAGAGTGGGAGTCCAGCTATCAAGTCGGCATGAGTTTCCATGTTTTCAAGTGAGCATAGATAGTGGAGTCCGGCCAAAGCATCGGAGAGTTTTCCTATTCTTCGACTTTGTTCAAGCACGTTTTCCCGAAGGCTTTGGATACCGGCTTCCAGGTGCAGCAGACCTTTAGGCAGAGTGGCTAATTTCTGTTTGAGTTTATCGGAAAGTAGTGCCGGATGAATTTCCAGATGGAAACAGATGTCCGGGTATTCGCGGAATAAGTTTAATAGCTCTTTTGCCCGTTTATTATTGTAATTGAAAGTACGGTCCAGTACTCGCACGTTTTTGATTCCGTGTTCGTGTATCACGTCGAGACGTTCTTTGATTGCTTCGAGAGATAAGGTACGAACCGGCTTTTCACCTCCACTGACACAAAAAGCACAGGTGTTAAAACCATCCCGGGTACGTTTCTAACTGCACAAATGGTTTGCTCCAATTGAAGAAACGGCTTTTTTCAGGAGGAACCAATTCAGAAAAGTTCATGACGCGGGCGAGCCCGTTATCCTGATATTCTCCTGATTCATTCAGGTAACAAAGTCCTGTGATTGATTTCCATTCCTTTCTTGGCTGATTCCACACTTTTAACCATAATGGAAATACTTCTTCGCCTTCTCCGCGAAACACTCCGCTTACAAATTTGTTCTTATATAAGAAAGCTTCATTATCTCCTAAAAATCGGGACCTCCGAGTATACACAGCAGTGAGGTAGTAATGCTTTTGCGCGTGAAACAATGTGCAGGAGTTGCTCATGATTGAATAGCCAATTGGTAGCTGCAATGATATCCGGTTGATGGCGGGTAGATTTGATTGACGACACTGCCAGTGTTTTCATTGATCGTAGCGGAGACGGTACACCATTCAATGTCTGTATTATTTGCTATTTGGGCATGTAAGGCAGGTAATGCCAACGAAGAATGAGCGTACGAACTATTTAAATCAAGCCAAAGAAGTTTCATGTGGAAATTTTAATATTATCTTCGCAAAGGTACAAAAAACTTGTGGCTTGTGATGTATAGTAAATAAAAAACGCTAATTTTGTATTAATAAACGCAATAAACTAGAGAATTATGGAAATGATAAAGAGATATGCGGGTATCTTGATGATGCTGACTTTATTGGTTGGCTTTACTTCGTGTGAAGACGATGAAGATATTTATGACGATTTGATGGGACGTACTTGGGTTGGTGATTTATGGTTCGGTTCTAACAATAATCCGATAGAAAGTGGTATTCGTTTGGATAACAATGGTTTGGGAATAGATTACCAATCTTTGACTACGATGGTAGCCGGCCGGTGATTTGCCATTCCGTTGGTGGGTGGATTATGGAACATTGTATCTTGATTATGGTTATGATTTTGCTTTACGTGAGATTAGAGGTGTTCGTGTTAGAGGTCGTTATTTGCAAGGTGATTTGTATCTTGATGGAGAATATATTGATTATATTGAGTTGCAGATGCAATAGAATAAATTATAATTTAAATAGAAAAGGAGTTATATCAATCGATATAACTCCTTTTCTATTTTGAGCATATTGTTTTATTTTTTTAGAAACAACTTTTTTAAATTCCGCCGGATAAGGCGTCTCGAACTCCATTAATCTCCGTACCGTACTGATAAAATACAAAGTTTAAAGGCGTGGAGTGCTAGGCGTCCGATAGGGTTGGGAGAATCTTCTCTTCCATATCTTCCGTCGCCGATAATAGGATGGCCTAAATCCTGCATGTGTACACGAATCTGATTCTTTCGGCCAGTTTCCAAATCGAGTTCCAACAGAGAATATCCGTTAGCGCGTTTGATTGTCTTATAGTGGGTAATAGATTTTGATCCACCGTCATCATATTCACTGGAACTTACGTAAAGCGTTTTATCAGTCAGCCAGGAAACGACTGTATCATAGTCTTTTCCATACTACCTTCCACTACGGCTACATATCGGCGGTCGGTCACTATCTCATGCCAGTTGTCGCGTAGCGTCCGCTGCGTTTTTTCATCTTTGGCAAACATCATCAAACCGGAAGTATCTCTATCTAAGCGGTGAACGATAAACACACGGAATTGACGTCCGGAGCGTTGCACATATTCATTCAGTATCGTGTAGGCAGTGCGCTCTTTCTGACGCTCCGTATTGACGGATAGAAGTCCTTGCATCTTTTCGACGACAATGATATAGGCGTCTTCATATACAATCTTCAGCAATCTGTTATTAAATTCTTTCTTTCCCTTTTGCTTGCTGATTTTCACTTTCATGCCTGCTTCAAGGGGAAAGTTGAATTGCGTGGTTATCACATTATCAACAAACACGACCCGCTTGCTTAACAACGATTTTAATTTCGTGCGACTTGCATCCGGCATCTTGGCAGCCAGGAACTCCATTAATTCCATGGGCTCTTTGACTGCATAATTGGTATATTGAGCACGTGCTTTTTCAGCAGGAGTTCTTCTAGGTCTTTTTTTCATTTCTTTTTCTTTTGTAGAATTTATTTTTCACCACAGATTACACAGATTAACACAGATTTTTATTACTGATTATTATAATCTGTGTAATCTGTGGTGAACTCTTTATCGAAGTTCCAGCAACACCACATTTTCTACGTGGTGAGTGTGAGGGAACATATCTACAGGTTGAACAGCCTTCACCTTATACTTTTCATCCAGTAATTGTAGATCCCGCGCTTGAGTAGCAGGATTACAACTAACATATACAATTCGTTTCGGTTCCGCAAACAAAATGACATCAATCACATCCTGGTGCATACCGGCACGGGGAGGGTCTGTGATGATTACGTCGGGGCGTCCATGCTGATTGATGAAATCCTGCGTCAGCATATCTTTCATATCACCGGCATAAAAAATTGCGTTCTTGATATCATTGATCTCTGCATTCACCTTTGCGTCTTCAATAGCTTCCGGCACGTATTCGATACCGATCACCTGACGGGCTTGGCGTGAAACGAAATTGGCAATTTGTTCCTGTTCCTGTATAGAGGTCATATACCAGTTCGTTTCCTGTTAATCCGGCAAAGTTACGGGCTATCTTATATAAATTATAAGCCTGTTCCGAGTTGGTCTGATAGAATGATTTCGGTCCTACTTTGAAACGCAGTCCCTCCATTTCTTCAAAGATGTGATCTTTCCCTTTAAATACATGCACATCCAAATCATTGATTGTGTCATTGCACTTATTATTAATAATGTATAGAAGAGAAGTGATTTCTGGGAAAGAGTCCGCTACGAATTGGAGTAACTGCTTGAACAGTTCCATTTCGTGATCTTCCGTAATCTTGCAAATGACGATTACCATCAGTTCGCCAGTTGAAGAGGTGCGTACAATCATATTCCGCAGCATACCTTCTGTGTGCGCAGATTGATGAAAGAGTAATCGTGTTCGTAAGCGTAGTCACGTACAGCGTTGCGGATACGGTTGGATATATCATCCTGTAACCAGCATTTCTCAATAGCCAGCACCTTGTCAAAGGCTCCCGGAATGTGGAAACCCACCGCATTCATCTGGTCATACTTCACATCCTGACGAACTTCTTCGTTTGTCAACCAGCGTTTATTTGAGAAGGTGAATTCCAGTTTGTTCCTGTAGAATTCCGTCTTGTCAGAACCGAGAATCGGAGAAATTTCGGGAAGTTCGATTTTCCCGATACGTCTCAAATTATCTTCCACTTGCTTTTGCTTATATCTGATCTGCTCCGAATAGGGGAGCACTTGCCACTTGCAGCCACCGCATACGCCATAGTGTTGGCAGAAAGGAACAGCGCGATTGGGCGACAGCTCGTGAAACTTCACCGCTTCAGCTTCGGCATATTTATTCTTTTTACGCTTGATTTGCAGGTCTACGACATCACCCGGCACTACATAGGGAACAAAAATCACCAGGTCGTTTACTTTTGCGATGGCTTTTCCTTCGGCAGCCACATCCATGATTGTTACCTTCTCCAATAAGGGAAGCTCTTTTTTCTTTCTTGCCACTTTTACACCAGTCTAATAATTACTTTGCAAAAGTAGGTATTTTTTTTGGAAAAATTCGGATGATACAGAAATATTCCGGATTGTAATGTCGAAATTGCATTTTGATAGAAAGTTTTTTCGCAAAAAGTTTCAAGTTTGCGAAATATCCTTAGATTTGCGAACAGAAAAAAATCATAATGTAACTTTAAACACAATATTATGGATAAAAAAAGAGTTTATACCTTTGGTAATGGTCAGGCAGAAGGAAAGGCTGACATGAAGAATTTGCTCGGTGGTAAGGGAGCCAACCTTGCAGAAATGAATTTAATCGGAATTCCTGTCCCTCCCGGATTCACAATAACTACAGATGTTTGTACGGAATACAATACGTTAGGACGTGATAAAGTGGTTGAGCTACTGAAAGATGAAGTGGTAAAAGCGATCACTCACGTGGAAACGTTGATGAAATCTAAATTCGGTGACGTTGAAAATCCTTTGTTGGTGTCTGTACGTTCCGGTGCGCGCGCATCTATGCCGGGTATGATGGATACGATTCTGAACTTGGGATTGAATGACGAAGTGGTAGAAGGTATTATCTGTAAGACAGGTAATGCACGCTTTGCATGGGACTCTTATCGTCGTTTTGTGCAGATGTACGGTGACGTAGTATTGGGCATGAAGCCTACCAATAAAGATGATATCGACCGTTCGAAGCAATCATTGAAGAGGTGAAGAAAGCGAAAGGGGTAGAACTGGATAACGAGTTGAAAGTGGAAGACTTGCAGGAACTCGTAAAGAAATTTAAGGCTGCCGTAAAGGAACAGACCGGAAAAGATTTCCCGACTGGTGCATACGAACAACTTTGGGGAGCTATATGTGCCGTATTTGATTCATGGATGAATGAACGCGCTATCCTTTACCGTAAGATGGAAAGTATACCTGATGAATGGGGTACAGCTGTCAATGTACAGGCTATGGTGTTCGGTAATATGGGTGAAACTTCGGCTACTGGTGTTTGTTTCTCACGTGATGCCGGTACGGGTGAAGACCTTTTCAATGGTGAATATCTGATTAACGCACAAGGTGAAGACGTAGTGGCCGGTATCCGTACTCCGCAACAGATCACCAAGATTGGTTCTCAACGTTGGGCTGTATTGGCTGGTGTGACCGAAGATGTCGCGCAGCGAAGTTCCCTTCCATGGAAGAGGCAATGCCGGAAATCTATAAAGAATTAGATGCTCTCCAGACTAAACTGGAAAATCATTATAAAGATATGCAGGACATGGAGTTCACCGTACAAGAAGGTAAACTCTGGTTCCTTCAGACACGTAACGGTAAGCGTACAGGTGCTGCTATGGTGAAGATCGCTATGGATTTGCTCCGTCAGGGCATGATTGACGAAAAGACTGCTTTGATGCGCGTGGAACCGAATAAACTCGATGAATTGCTTCACCCTGTATTCGATAAGGATGCTTTGAAGAAAGCCAAAGTGTTGACTCGTGGTCTTCCGGCTTCTCCGGGTGCTGCAACCGGTCAGGTGGTGTTCTTTGCTGACGACGCTGCTGAATGGCATGCTGCCGGTAAACGTGTGGTAATGGTTCGTATCGAAACTTCTCCGGAAGACTTGGCCGGTATGGCAGTTGCCGAAGGTATTCTTACGGCTCGTGGCGGTATGACTTCTCATGCTGCTGTTGTGGCTCGTGGTATGGGTAAATGTTGTGTATCAGGTGCAGGTGCATTGAATATCGATTATAAAAACCGTACCGTAGAAATTGACGGTGTTGTGTTGAAAGAAGGCGATTATATCTCTCTGAACGGAAGTACAGGTGTAGTTTATAATGGTAAGGTAGAAACACAGGCTGCAGAACTTTCCGGTGACTTTGCTGAATTAATGACGCTGGCTGATAAGTATACTCGTCTGCAGGTACGTACAAATGCGGATACTCCTCATGATGCGGAAGTGGCTCGTAACTTCGGTGCAGTAGGTATTGGGCTTTGCCGTACGGAACACATGTTCTTCGAAGGTGAAAAGATCAAGGCAATGCGTGAAATGATTCTGGCGGAAAATGCGGAAGGACGTCGTAAAGCATTGGCTAAGATTCTTCCATACCAACAGGAAGACTTTAAGGGCATCTTTAAAGCAATGGCTGGTTGCCCGGTAACTGTTCGTTTGCTCGATCCTCCTTTGCATGAGTTCGTTCCTCATGATTTGAAGGGACAGCAGGAAATGGCAGATACTATGGGTGTGAGCCTGCAATATATCCAGCAACGTGTAGAATCATTGTGTGAGCATAACCCGATGTTGGGTCACCGTGGTTGCCGTCTGGGAAATACTTATCCTGAAATTACACAGATGCAGACACGTGCCATCTTGGGTGCTGCACTCGAATTGAAGAAAGAAGGAGTGGAAACTCATCCGGAAATCATGGTTCCATTAACTGGTATCTTGTATGAATTCAAGGAGCAGGAAAATGTAATCCGTGCGGAAGCTAAGAAGTTGTTTGAGGAAGTAGGAGATAGCATTGACTTCAAAGTGGGTACAATGATCGAAATTCCGCGTGCCGCTTTGACTGCGACCGTATCGCTTCTTCTGCCGAGTTCTTCTCATTCGGTACAAATGACTTAACGCAGATGACCTTCGGTTATTCTCGTGATGATATAGCTTCTTTCCTTCCTGTTTATCTGGAAAAGAAGATTTTGAAAGTAGACCCGTTCCAGGTTCTCGATCAGAATGGTGTGGGACAGTTGGTACGTATGGCTACAGAAAAGGGCCGTGCTATCCGTCCGGATCTGAAATGTGGTATTTGTGGTGAACATGGTGGTGAGCCTTCTTCAGTGAAGTTCTGTCACCGGGTAGGTTTGAACTACGTTAGTTGTTCTCCATTCAGAGTGCCGATTGCCAGATTGGCGGCGGCGCAAGCTGCAATCGAGGAATAAAGGCGGTATAGCTGATATTCAGTTAATTAGGCGGTATGCTTTTCATTTACAAAGGCTTACCGCCTATTGTGTTTTAAAATTGATACGTGCATTTTGCACAAAAAATGAGTAGAATAAACGCAAATGTTGTACAATAGTTATGCAGTTTTTGACAACAGTGTTGTACAAGTGTTGTACAAATGCTTTCTCCGTA
>ENA-OQJH01000305-OQJH01000305.1-human-gut-metagenome-genome-assembly--contig:-NODE-305-length-28410-cov-3.511898_pt1 | contig 28410 bp, 32 predicted proteins | sample MGYA00242597_ERZ504763 | MGnify/ENA primary metagenome ERZ504763 (study PRJEB26092, sample SAMD00036359) | human gut metagenome | host: Homo sapiens | study: EMG produced TPA metagenomics assembly of...
AAATCTAAACGCATAAAGCCTATGTCATTTATTGCAGATAAATCGTAATGGACGGATTAACCTACGACGATGTATTGTTGATCCCTGCCTATTCTGAAGTTTTACCAAAAACAGTCGAACTCACGACTAAGTTCTCACGCAACATCGAGTTGAAGTTCCCTTTGTGACTGCCGCTATGGATACGGTTACGGAAGCGAAAATGGCCATTGCCATTGCCCGTGAAGGGGATCGGTGTGATTCACAAAAACATGTCTATTGAAGAACAGGCACGTCAGGTAGCTATAGTGAAACGTGCGGAAAACGGTATGATTTATGATCCCGTAACTATCAAGAGAGGATCTACTGTGAGAGATGCACTTGCGTTGATGTCTGAATATAGAATCGGCGGTATCCCTGTAGTAGACGATGAAAGATATTTGGTAGGTATTGTGACGAACCGTGACCTTCGTTTTGAGAAGGATATGGACAAACGTATTGATGAGGTAATGACGAAGGAGAACATTGTGACTACCAACCAGTCCACTGACATGGAGGCTGCTTCGCAGATTCTGCAAGAACATAAGATTGAAAAATTGCCTGTGGTAGATAAGGACGGTAAACTGGTAGGTCTTATTACCTATAAAGATATTACAAAAGCAAAGGATAAACCGATGGCTTGCAAGGATGCCAAAGGCCGTTTGCGCGTAGCTGCCGGTGTAGGTGTGACTGCCGATACATTGGATCGTATGCAGGCTTTGGTGGATGCCGGTGCGGATGCTATCGTTATTGATACTGCCCACGGACATTCCATGTATGTGATTGAAAAATTGAAAGAGGCCAAGAAACGCTTCCCGAACATTGATATTGTGGTAGGTAATATCGCTACGGGCGAAGCCGCCAAGATGCTGGTGGAAGCCGGTGCGGACGGGGTGAAAGTCGGGATAGGTCCGGGCTCTATCTGTACTACCCGTGTGGTTGCCGGTGTGGGTGTTCCTCAGCTTTCTGCCGTATATGATGTTGCCAAAGCACTGAAAGGCACCGGTATACCTTTGATTGCCGACGGTGGTCTGCGTTATTCGGGAGATGTAGTGAAGGCTTTGGCTGCCGGTGGGTATAGTGTGATGATTGGTTCGCTGGTTGCCGGAACGGAAGAGTCACCGGGTGATACAATTATCTTCAACGGACGTAAATTCAAGTCTTATCGGGGTATGGGTTCTTTGGAAGCGATGGAGAATGGCTCGAAAGACCGTTATTTCCAGAGTGGAACTGCTGATGTGAAGAAACTGGTTCCGGAAGGTATTGCAGCCCGTGTTCCTTATAAAGGTACTTTGTATGAAGTAATCTATCAGTTGGTAGGCGGTCTTCGTGCAGGTATGGGATACTGTGGCGCTGCCAATATAGAGCAGTTGCACGATGCCAAATTTACCCGCATCACGAATGCAGGTGTCCTGGAAAGTCATCCGCATGATGTCGCTATAACTAGTGAGGCTCCTAACTATAGCCGTCCTCAATAAAAACTTATAAATGATGCCGCGTAGAGTTGTCGGTATTCTGTCGCTTCTCCTTGTGTTCGCGTTCAAAATGCGGGCGCAAGGAGAAGTTGTGTTATCTATTGGTGGAGAACCGGTAAAACGCACTGAATTTGAATACTATTTTCGTAAAAGCCATAAGCATACTCCGGATTCTTTTCTATCTTCTTTTATCAACTATAAATTAAAAGTACACTATGCTCATGATACGGGAATTGATACTTTATCGGCATTCCGCAGGCAGATGGCTTGGTATCGTGGTAAGCTGCTGAAAAAATATCTGGTGGATGCTGAGAAGGAAGAGCAGACAGTCCGTCAGCTATACCTGCGAAGTGAGCAACGCCTACAGACGAATGATTGGATAAGAATTGCTCATATCAGTAAATACCTGCCTCAGAATGTCGGTTGTCAAGATGAATTGAGGGTATTGCAGCAAATGGATTCTGTTTATGCAGCATTGCAGGGAGGTGCGGATTTTTCTGCGTTGGCTTGCCGGTATTCAGATGATACGACTTGTAAGAATATGGGAGGGCTGTTACCTTGGATGCCTGTGAATAAAAATATGCAAGAATGGATAGATAAACTGGCTTCTCTGGAAAAGAATAAGATTTCAGCTCCTTTTTATTCTCCTATGGGAATTCATATTATAAAATGGATAGACCGCAAGCCTGGAATTAGTTTTGAAGAGAAACGGGAACAATTATTGAATTATCTGGAGAAAATGGTAATCGTACCTGGCAGGAACTTTCTGCCGGGCAGAGAGAAAGGCTGGCATTTCAGGTGCAGGAATTACATGATGGGTTACTTGCCGCCTGTTTATCGCAAAAATATCAGTCGGGTGATGGAACTTGGCAGGAAAGTGACTTGGAGCATTTTTTCAAACAGCATAAATCGGATTATTCTTGGGATTTGCCGCACTACCGTGGAGCAGTGATTCATTGTAAGGATAAAAAGATGCTTCTGCCATTAAGAAACAACTGAAAAGAAAGCCGGTATCCAATGGGAAGATGTATTGCATAGACTGATTGGAAACGCTTCTTTTCCCAAAGCTCGTATAGAAACAGGTGTCTTTCAGATAGGAACCAATAGATATATTGATAAGCTGGTTTTTAAATGTGGTGACTTTCAGCCCGATCCCGCTTTGCCTTATGTTTTTGTGATGGGAAAGAAACTGAAAAAAGGTCCGGAGAGTTATGAGGACGTAAAGGATGCGGTTATCAAAGATTATCAGGCTGTTTATCAGGATGCCTGGTTGAAAGATTTGAAGCGGAAATATAAGGTTGAAATTAACCAAGAGGTTTTAAAAACAGTTAATAATAACGGAAGTAATTAATTATTGCAGTATCTTCGTTCACTATTTTAATGTTATATGAATATCGTGAAAAACTGGGGAGTGTTACTTGTTATTGCGGGTGTTTTGTCGGGGTGCGGTCCGGAGCACGACCATAAGGGAAAAACTCCTTTAGTGGAAGTAGCCGGTGAATATCTCTATAAAGAAGACTTGCAGGCTGCACTTCCTTTTAATATTTCAAAAGATGATAGTGTCTTGTTTGCCGAACACTATATAAGGAATTGGGTGGAAGATGTGCTGCTTTTTGATAAGGCGGAAGGGAATATTCCTGATAACGCGAAGATTGCCAAACTGGTGGAGAACTATCGCAGGGCGTTGATTATGCATACGTATCAGGAGGAACTGGTTAATCAGAAATTGGCAAATGAGATAAGTGATGAGGAAATTAGCGCTTATTATGAGAAAAATAAGGAGCTGTTTCATACGGAACATCCTTTTGTGAAAGGATTGTTTATAAAAGTACCTCTCCATTCTCAGGATTTAGCGAGTGTGCGCAAGTGGTATAAGAAGAATAACCAGGATGCTATTGAGAATTTGGAAAAATACAGCTTACGTAATGCGGTAAGCTATGATTACTTTTATGACCGATGGCTGCCATTGTCCGATATTGCTGTCAAGATTCCTTTGAAAGCGCTTGATACGGATGAGAATTATTTGGACAAGAACCGGAATATAGAAGTAAAAGACACAGCGTTTTGCTATTTTCTGCATGTGGAAGAATTCTTGGGTAAGGATGAACAGAGGCCGTTGGATTTTGCAAGAAAAGAAATTAAGGAGATTTTAATAAACCTGAAGCGGGTTGATTTTATAAATAAAGTCAAAGAAGAGTTATACCAACGTGCTTCAGATAGGAACAAGATTAATTACTATTATTTGAATTCAAATGAATAAATTGATGTGTACCAAAGTTTATGCACTGGTGTTGATGCTGTTTGCTGCCGTTTCTGTATACGGGCAGGACAATGTGATAGACGAGGTTGTATGGGTAGTAGGTGACGAGGCCATTCTTAAATCGGATGTAGAGAATGAGCGTCTGAATGCCCAGTATGAAGGTCGTAAGTTTGATGGTGATCCGTATTGTATTATTCCGGAACAGCTTGCCATTCAGAAATTATTTCTTCATCAGGCTGCTATTGATAGTATTGAGGTTTCCGAACAGGAAATTATCAGTGATGTGGAAAGACGTACAAATTGGCTGATTGATCAGATTGGTTCTAAGGAAAAAGTAGAAGAATATTATAATAAGACTTCTACACAAATACGCGAAATGCTCCGCGAGAATATACGTGATGGAAAAACGGTACAGAAAATGCAGCAGCAGATTGTGGGGGATATCAAGATTACTCCAGCCGAAGTCCGTCGTTATTTCAAGGATCTTCCTCAAGACAGTATTCCTTTTATTCCTACTCAGGTAGAAGTGCAGATCATTACTATGGAACCTAAGATTCCGCAGGAAGAAATTGAGCGTGTGAAGAAGACTTTGCGTGACTATACGGAACGTGTTACTTCCGGTGAAATAGCTTTCTCTACTTTGGCGCGTCTGTATTCGGAAGATGAAGGTTCACGCCGTCGTGGTGGTGAACTCGGATTTATGGGCAGGGCTGAGTTGGTACCTGAATATGCGAATGTGGCATTCAATCTGCAAGACCCTAACAAGGTATCCAAGATTGTGGAGTCTGAATTTGGCTTCCATATTATCCAGTTGATCGAAAAACGTGGTGACCGTATCAATACCCGCCATATCTTGTTAAAACCGAAAGTGGATGAAAAAGATCTGGAAGCAGCTTTGTTACGTTTGGATTCTATTGCCAATGATATCCGTAATGAGAAATTTACTTTTGATGATGCCGCTACTTATATCTCTCACGATAAGGATACGCGTAACAACCATGGTTTGATGGCGAATCCGCAGACTGGTACGGCGCGTTTTGAAATGCAACAATTGGCACAGGTGTCACAAGAGGCTGCAAAGATGGTGGAAGGCATGAATGTGGGGAAATTTCCAAACCTTTTACCATGATTAATGCAAAAGGAAAGGAAATTTGCGCTATCGTGAAATTGAAAACCCGCTTGAACGGGCATAAGGCAACCATTACGGAAGACTACCAACGCCTGAAAGGCATCGTGATGGAAAAACGCAGTGAAGAAAAACTTGACAAGTGGATCAAGGATAAACAAAAACATACCTATGTGCGTATTAATGAGAAGTGGCAGAAATGTGATTTCAAATATCCAGGTTGGGTAAAGAAATAATGTAGTGTATAAAGTATATGCTTGGAAAAAGAAAGAATACATACTCTTCGGGCAGGCATAGGATACTTGTGGTAAGTGTCCTGTGCCTGTTCGGCTTTTGCTTGCTGGCTCAAGTGAGACCAGCTAAAAAAGGGGAACAGAAACCGGCTAAAAGTAAGGTGTATCTGTTGCATTCGGATGTGTTGAAGAAAAGTCCGTTGAATCCAGACCCGGATGCACAGATTCTGATTGGAAACGTTGCGTTCCGTCACGACAGTGTATATATGTATTGTGACAGTGCTTGTTTCTATGAGAAAACGAATTCGCTGGAAGCTTTTGACAATGTGAAGATGGTGCAGGGGGATACCTTGTTTCTGTATGGGGACTATTTGTTTTATGACGGGAATACCCAGATTGCCAGGTACGCTATAATGTGCGTATGGAAAACAAGAACACGACTTTGTTGACAGATAGTTTAAACTACGATCGTATTTATAATTTGGGATACTACTTTGATGGCGGGACATTGATGGACGAGGAAAATGTATTGACTTCGGAATGGGGGGAATATAGTCCGGCTACCAAAATATCTGTGTTCAATTATGATGTGAAGTTGGTCAATCCTAAGTTTACTTTGACTTCCGATACATTACGATACAGCACAGCAACCAAAATTGCTAATATCCTTGGCCCGTCTGATATTGTCAGTGATGCTAACCATATTTATTCAGAATTGGGTTTTTATAATACTCAGATAGGGCAGGCAGAATTGTTGGACCGTTCCGTGCTGACCAATGAGGGGAAGCGTTTGATAGGAGACAGTCTGTTTTATGATCGTGTAAAAGGATACGGGGAGGCGTTTGATAATGTGATCATGACAGATACAGTAAACAAGAATATGCTGACTGGTGATTATTGTTATTATAATGAATTGACCAAGTATGCTTTTGCTACTAAAAAAGCGGTAGTAGTGGATTATTCACAAGGTGACAGTTTGTTTATGCATGCCGATACATTGCAAATGTATACCTATTATTTGAATACTGATTCTATGTTCCGGGAAACGCGGGCGTATCATAAAGTGCGTATGTATCGCGCGGATGTGCAGGGGGTATGTGACTCGTTGGTCTTTTCCTCTAAGGATAGTTGCTTGACCATGTATTATGACCCTATACTGTGGAATAATAACCAGCAGTTGTTGGGAGAGAAATCATGATTTATATGAATGACAGTACGATAGACTGGGCGCATATTCAGAACCAGGCTTTGTCTGTAGAGCAACTGGATTCTACTAGTTATAATCAGGTGACAGGAAAAGAGATGAAGGCTTGGTTTCAAGGCGGTGAGATGCGCAAAGTAGATGTGATCGGTTCGGTTCGTCTGGTATATTATCCGATGGAAAGCGACAGTACGCTGATTGGAATGAATGTTTCTGAAACCAGTCTGCTGAATATGTTTTTGGAGAACCGAAAGATGAAAAAATGATTATGAGTCCGAAATCGAACGGTACTCTTTATCCTATGCTTCAACGTCCGCCGGAGAAGATGAAGCTGGATAACTTTGTGTGGTTTGATTATATCCGTCCGCTTGATAAAGAGGATATCTTTGAGTGGCGTGGAAAGAAAGCTGGTCAGGAGTTGAAGAAGAGCAATCGGAGTGCTGTTCCTTTGCCCAATCATAATTTATTTAATAAAAAGAAATAGCTATGGGAATGTTTAAGATGGAAAAGCCCCGCCGTTTCAACCATCAATATATTTATGTGGATGAACGGAAGGAGAAGCTGCAGAAACTGGAGGAGAAAGCTAAACGCGATTTGGGTATGCTTCCTCCCAAAGAATTTTCTCCGGAAGATATCCGTGGAAAGTTCGTTGAAGGTACTAAGCATTTAAAACGCAGAAAAGAAAGCGGACGTAAGCCAATGACTTATGGGGCTTTGTTTGTGGCCATTTTGGTTTTGTTGTATATTTTGCATTACCTGGTGACCGGTGAGTTTACTTTTTAATTACGCAAGTTTATAAGATATATGAGCGATATTATCCGTTTGCTGCCGGATTCCGTTGCCAATCAGATAGCAGCGGGAGAGGTGATTCAGCGTCCTGCATCAGTGATTAAAGAATTGGTGGAGAATGCTATCGATGCAGGTGCGCAGCACGTTGATGTGTTGGTTGTGGATGCAGGAAAGACTTCCATTCAGGTGATTGATGATGGAAAAGGTATGTCGGAAACAGATGCACGTTTGTCTTTTGAGCGCCATGCGACTTCTAAAATTCGTGAAGCTGCTGATTTATTTGCTTTGCATACCATGGGATTTCGTGGAGAGGCTTTGGCTTCTATTGCCGCTGTGGCTCAGGTGGAGCTTCGTACTCGTATGGAAGGGGAGGAATTGGGAACGATGTTGACGATATCCGGTTCCAAGGTAGAGGGACAGGAAGCGGTTCGTGCCCGAAAGGTAGTAGCTTCTGTGTGAAGAATTTATTCTTTAATGTACCGGCGCGTCGTAAGTTCTTGAAATCGAATCAGACGGAGCTGAGTAATATATTGACGGAGTTTGAACGGATTGTATTGGTTAATCCGGAGGTGTCTTTCACTTTGCACCATAATGGGGCGGAACTGTTCAATCTTCCTGCACTTCAGTTGCGCCAACGTATCATGGGAGTTTTCGGAAAGAAAATAAATCAGGAGTTGTTATCGCTGGATGTAGATACTACAATGGTCCGTGTTTCCGGGTTTGTAGGAAAACCTGAAACAGCCCGTAAGAAAGGAGCCCGCCAATATTTTTTTGTAAACGGGCGATATATGCGCCATCCTTATTTTCATAAGGCTATCATGGATGCATACGAGCAGTTAGTTCCCGTGGGTGAGCAAGTATCTTATTTCATTTATTTTGAGGTGAATCCTGCTAATATTGATGTGAACATACATCCTACTAAAACAGAGATAAAGTTTGAGAACGAGCAAGCCATCTGGCAGATATTGGCGGCTGCCGTGAAAGAAACTCTAGGTAAGTTCAATGCGGTACCTTCTATTGATTTTGACACGGAGGGAATGCCGGATATTCCAGCCTTTGATGCATCTCCATACACTGGTATACAGCCACCAAAGACGACTTATAATCCTGATTATAATCCTTTTAATGTTTCGGCTGCTCCTCCCTCCTCTTATTCAAAGCCTAGTAAGGACTGGGAACAACTGTATGCGGGGCTGGAACGTCATGCTTCTTCTCAAAACTTTCATCCTGACGAGAATGATTATAGGGCGGAAGAGGCTTCTCCTGCGGAGGAAAATCCCGGATTGTATGATCATGTGGAGGACTCTTCAGTCAGTGAGAAATCCGGCCAGCATTATCAGTTTAAAGGACGTTTTATTTTGACTTCTGTAAAGTCCGGGTTAATGATCATTGATCAGCAGCGTGCCCATATCCGTATTTTATATGACAAGTATATAGATCAGATAAGTCGTCGTCAAGGTATTTCTCAAGGAATGTTGTTTCCAGACATTGTACAGTTTCCACTTTCCGAAGTTGCTATTTTGCAGGAAATTATGGAAGACTTGTCTTTCCTAGGATTTGAACTGACTGATTTGGGAGGAGGAAGTTATGCCATAAACGGTGTTCCTGCAGGTATTGAAGGCCTTAACCCGATAGACTTGATCCAAAATATGGTGCACACTGCTATGGAAAAGGTGGCAAAGTAAAAGAAGAGGTGCAGAGTATTTTGGCATTGACTTTGGCAAAAGCGACGGCAATTGTTCCCGGACAAGTGTTGACGAATGAAGAAATGACTGGTTTGGTGGATGGCTTATTTGCTGTGGCTACCCCTAATTATACTCCGGATGGTAAAACGGTTCTTTCTGTGATTAATGAAGATGATTTGGAAAAGCTGTTTAAATAATTTGCTAATGTGCTGATTTGCCAATGTGCTGCGCTATGTCCACATGGCAATTGACACATTGGCATATTGATGCATTGTTACGTTATAAAGAACGTGAAGATTCTTGAACTAAATAAAAACAAATTCAATACACCGTTATTCTTTGGCAGGACTTTTGTACTTTTGAAAACTCATTTGCCGTAGAAAGTTTTTTTGAGTAAGGACTTTGGGCAGACAATAAACTATTATATGAAAATAACATTACTTAGCTTGGTCCTGTGCCTGTTTTGTTCTTTGAATATGGCGGCACAAGGAAGTGACATAGGTAGTAATCCTGAGGATACCACCATTCATCAACTTTCAAAAAAAGAATTAAGACGCCAGAAGGTGGCTAAGCGCAATATACATTATAATATATTGGGAGGACCGAGTTATACTCCGGATTTTGGTGCGTTAATAGGAGGTAGTGCTCTTGTTACATTTCGTATGAATCCGTCGGATACCTTGCAGAAACGTTCTGTGTTGCCGATGCTGTTGCGGTAATGTTCGAGGGGGGCTTGAATCTGATGGTGAAACCTCAGTTGTTTTTCAAGAATGATAAATTCCGTATTTTTGGAAAATTCACTTACAAGAATACATTGGAGAATTTTTATGGTATCGGCTATGCTACCAATAAGCATTATGAGCGCAGTGACTCTACCAGTGAATATCGTTATAGCGGTTTCCAGATTAATCCGTGGTTTTTATTCCGTTTAGGTAAAAGTAATTTCTTTGCCGGTCCCCAGATTGACTTGAGTTATGATAAAATGTCCGAGCCTGCCAAATATTTGGTAGATCAGTCTGATTATAAAAGGTTGGGAGGTACTGCTCACGGATATTCTAATTTCAGTTCGGGGGTAGGATTTCTGCTGACTTATGACAGCCGGGATATTCCTGCTAATGCTTATAAGGGCATTTATCTGGATTTTCGTGGGCTGATGTACCAGAAGTTTTTGGGAGGAGATAATAACTTTTACCGCTTGGAAATGGACTACCGCCAATACAAAAGGGTAGGAAATAGAAAAGTTATAGCTTGGACTGCCCAAACCAAGAATGTGTTTGGTGATGTTCCTATGAACCAATATGCTTTAAGTGGCACTCCTTTTGATCTTCGTGGATATTATATGGGGCAGTATCGTGATAAATCCTCTCATGTGGTGCTTGCCGAATATCGTCAGATGTTCAATACGGATAAAAGTACATGGGTAAAGCGTATGTTGCATCATTTGGGTTTTGTTGCTTGGGGAGGGTGCGGTTTTATGGGGCCTACCATGGGTAAGATTGAAGGAGTTCTTCCCAATGCTGGTGTGGGACTTCGTATTGAGGTGCAGCCGCGTATGAATGTACGTCTGGACTTCGGACGTAATTTTGCCAATGACCAAAGTTTGTTCTATTTCAATATGACAGAAGCATTTTAATGGAAGTAAACACTATGCAGACCGAATATATATTAAGAGCGATGGATGCGGCTTTAGCTGCCGGTAAAGAAATTCTGAACGTTTATAATGATCCTTTTTCTGATTTTCAGATTGAAAGGAAAGCCGATAATTCTCCACTGACTCTTGCAGACCGTAAGGCGCATGAAATCATTATGACTTATTTGCAAGAAACAGACTATCCGGTATTGAGTGAGGAAGGAAAGCATTTGCCTTACGAGAAACGGGCGCAATGGGATACGTTGTGGATAGTCGATCCCTTGGATGGAACAAAGGAATTTATAAAACGAAATGGGGAATTTACTGTCAATATTGCTTTAGTAAAAGAAGGAATTCCTGTTTTTGGAGTGATCTATGTTCCTGTCAAAGAAACGCTTTATTGGGGTGAACTGACAACCGGCGCTTATAAAATGGAAGGAGTGACCGGACGTGCAGACCGTTCACTGGAAGAAATGAAGGCATCGGCATTCCGTATGCCTTGTGCCGAAACAAATGAAGTTTTTGTTATTGTTGCTTCCCGTTCCCATCTGTCGGCCGAAACAGAAGAGTATATTAAGGAAAAGCGAAAGATATACCTCATGTGGAGTTGGTATCTGTGGGCAGTTCCATCAAGATTTGCAGGGTTTGTGAGGGACTGGCCGATGAATATCCCCGTTTTGCCCCTACTATGGAGTGGGACACGGCGGCCGGTCATGCCATAGCTAAGGCATCCGGAGCAGAAATATATCAGGCGGGACAAAAAGAACCGTTGAAATATAACAAGCCGGACTTGCTGAATCCTTGGTTTATCGTTAAACGAAATTAATACCCGGAAACGATGCTGACATTTAAAATGATTATTGTGTTTTTTGGATTAATAGGGATGGTGACTGCGCTAGTCCTTGATAAAATGCGTCCCGGAATGATTCTGTTCTCTGTTACTGTACTCTTTCTTTGTTTCGGTATATTAACTCCGAAAGAGATCTTGGAGGGATTCAGTAATAAAGGATGATTACCGTAGCGCTGCTTTTTCTGATCAGTGAAGGAGTCCGGCAATCGGGAGCGTTGGGACAGTTGATAAAGAAACTTCTGCCTCAAGAGAAAACAACGGTCATGAAGGCGCAGGCACGTATGCTGCCCGTTATTTCTTTTGTTTCTGCTTTTCTCAATAATACGCCGGTGGTCGTGATTTTTGCGCCTATTATTAAACGTTGGGCGGAATCTGTCTGTATTCCGGCAACCAAATTCTTGATCCCTATTTCGTATGCTACTATACTGGGGGGAATGTGTACGCTTATTGGGACTTCTACTAATCTGGTAGTGGATGGTATGATTTTAGATGCCGGATATAAGGCTTTGGTATGTTTGAATTAGCCGGGTGGGCATTTTCATTGCTTTGGCAGGAATTGTTTATTTGTTGTTTTTTTCTTCCAGGTTGTTGCCGGAGGTCCGGAAAGACACGGTAGGCGACGAACATGGGGAAGCGGATGCGTCTTCTTTTCATCGTGTTGAAGCGGTGATAGGTGCTCGTTTCCCGGGTATCAATAAAAGGGTGGGGGATTTTAATTTTGTCCGTCATTATGGCGCTGAAGTAAAAGAAATAAAACGAAGCGGAGTTAGTATTGTAGATAATCTGTCACGTGTGAAGTTTCGTGAGGGAGATACGTTGGTGCTATGGGCAGATGATTCATTTATCTCTACATGGGGAGACTCTTCTGTATTCGTGTTATTGGCCAATGGCAAAGATACCGAGCCGAAAGCTGGGAGAAAGAAACGTTGGTTTGCATTGACTTTATTGGTGTTGATGATTGTGGGGGCAACAGTAGGAGAGTTGCCTTTTATGGAAGAATTACTTCCTGGTATTGATCTTGATATGTTCTTTTTCGCAGCTATAACGACTGTGATAATGGCATGGACCAAACTTTTTCCGGCACGTAAATATACAAAATATATATCATGGGATATCTTGATAACCATTGCCTGTGCGTTTGCTATAAGTCGCGCCATGGTAAATTCCGGAGTGGCGGATGTCATTGCGCATGGAATCATTGATATGAGTGATGATTATGGTCCGCATGTGTTGCTGGCTGTTTTGTTTATCATTACAAATCTGTTTACCGAACTGATAACCAATAATGCTGCCGCTGCATTGGCTTTTCCGCTTGCCCTTTCCTTATCCAATCAGTTGGGGGTAAGTCCTATGCCCTTTTTTGTTGTCATCTGCATCGCTGCATCTGCCAGTTTTTCCACTCCTATCGGTTATCAGACTAATTTGATTGTGCAGGGTATCGGAAACTATAAGTTTATGGATTTTGTACGTATCGGTTTACCGTTGAATATATTGACATTTATAATTTCGGTTATTCTGATACCGCTGATATGGCCTTTTTGATGAAGTTAAAGACAAAATGAAAATAGAGAATGGAAGAAGAAAACATATATCCTATATTTGACCGTATGCTTTCCCGGAAAGATAAAGAAGAACTGCTGGGACAACGGGGAGTTATGCTGTGGCTGACGGGACTCAGCGGTTCCGGTAAGAGTACTATTGCCATAGCTTTGGAACGTGAATTACATAAACGTGGTTTGCTCTGCCGTATATTGGACGGGGATAATATTCGTAGTGGCATCAATAATAATTTGGGCTTTTCGGCAGAGGATCGTGTGGAAAATATCCGTCGCATAGCCGAAATAGGCAAGCTGTTTGTTGATACAGGAATCATTACCATTGCCGCTTTCATCAGTCCCAGTAATGAGCTCCGGCAGATGGCAACCCGTATCATCGGGGCGGAGAATTTTCTGGAAATTTATGTCAGCACTCCTTTGGAAGAGTGTGAGAAACGTGATGTAAAAGGACTTTATGCCAAAGCGCGTCGGGGTGAAATTAAGAATTTTACCGGCATTTCTGCACCTTTTGAAGCTCCGGAGCGTCCTGCATTGTCTTTGGATACTTCCAAACTGAGCTTGGAAGAGTCGGTCAATACTTTGTTGGAACTAGTGCTCCCCACTGTTGGTAAAAAAGGAGAAAAAATATAATTCATTATAAAATGGAAGAAAATTATAAATTGAGCCACTTAAGGGAACTGGAAGCTGAGTCTATCCATATCATTCGTGAAGTGGCAGCTGAATTTGAGAATCCTGTTATGCTTTATAGTATTGGTAAAGATTCGTCTGTCATGGTACGTTTGGCAGAGAAGGCTTTCTATCCGGGAAAGGTGCCTTTCCCTTTGATGCATATCGATTCTAAATGGAAATTCAGGGAAATGATAGAGTTCCGTGATCAATACGCCAAAGAACATGGATGGAATTTGATAGTGGAAAGTAATATGGAGCTTTTAATGCCGGAGTAGGGCCTTTTACGCATGGCAGCAAAGTGCATACAGATTTAATGAAGACACAGGCGTTGCTTCACGGGCTGAATAAATACAGGTTTGATGCCGCCTTTGGTGGAGCACGTCGTGATGAGGAAAAGTCACGTGCCAAAGAACGTATATTCTCTTTTCGTGACCGTTTTCATCAATGGGATCCTAAAAACCAGCGTCCTGAATTGTGGGATATTTATAATGCTAAGATTCATAAAGGGGAAAGTATCCGTGTGTTTCCATTAAGCAACTGGACTGAGCTGGATATTTGGCAGTACATCCGTTTGGAAAATATTCCTATTGTGCCGCTTTATTTTGCCAAGGAACGTCCTGTGGTGAATATAGATGGAAATTTGATTATGGCTGATGATGACCGCCTGCCCGAAGAATATCGGGACCGTATTGAAATGAAGGAAGTACGTTTCCGTACTTTGGGGTGTTGGCCTTTGACTGGGGCCGTAGAGAGTGATGCCGATACGATTGAGAAGATTGTAGAGGAGATGATGACCACTACTAAAAGTGAGCGTACCACCCGTGTCATTGATTTCGATCAGGATGCCAGTATGGAGCAGAAGAAACGTGAGGGATATTTTTTAAATGGATAAGTAGAAATTTAAAATGAAGAAATGGGTGATGGAGAATAAACTGAATATAAAGGAATATTTAGATAAGGATGAACAGAAAGACTTGCTACGTCTGTTGACAGCCGGTTCGGTAGACGATGGAAAGTCTACCTTGATAGGACGTCTGTTGTTTGACAGCAAGAAGTTATACGAAGACCAACTTGCCGCTTTGGAGCGTGACAGTAAACGTGTGGGGAATGCAGGTGACCATATAGATTACGCTTTGTTGTGCGACGGGTTGAAAGCAGAACGTGAGCAGGGTATTACGATTGATGTAGCTTACCGTTATTTTTCAACGAACAATCGTAAATTTATTATAGCCGATACTCCGGGACATGAACAATATACCCGCAATATGATTACCGGAGGTTCTACTGCCAATCTTGCCATAATCTTGGTAGATGCTCGTTTAGGTGTGATTACGCAGACCTGCCGCCATACTTTTCTGGTATCTTTATTGGGAATAAAGCATGTGGTGCTGGCGGTGAACAAGATGGACCTTGTCGGGTTTTCGGAAGAGCGTTTCAACGAAATCGTGACCGAATATAAGAAGTTTGTAGAGCCATTGGGAATCCCGGATGTGACTTGTATTCCTCTTTCGGCACTTGACGGTGACAATGTGGTGCAGAAATCTGAACGTACGTCATGGTACAAAGGTACTTCTTTATTGGAAGTGCTTGAAACGGTTTCCATCGAGAATGATCATAATCTGGCCGATTTCCGTTTCCCGGTTCAGTATGTATTAAGACCGAATCTGGATTTCCGCGGTTTCTGTGGAAAGATTGCTTCCGGTGTCATCCATAAAGGAGATGAGGTGATGGCTTTGCTTCCGGCAAGAAATCTCATATCAAGAGTATTGTTACTTATGATGGTGAGTTAGAGTATGCTTTCCCGCCGCAAGCGGTGACGTTGACTTTGGAAGATGAGATTGATGTGTCTCGCGGAGAAATGTTGGTACATGCCGATAACATGCCTGTGATAGACCGTAATTTTGAAGCTATGTTGGTATGGATGGATGAGGAGGTGATGGACCTTGACAAATCTTTCTTTATCAAGCATACTACCAATACGGGACGTACCCGTATAGATGGCATTAAGTATAAAGTGGATGTGAATACGATGGAGCATTTGTCTGTTGAAAACGGTAAATTGAAAAAGGAGGATCTGCCTTTGCAATTGAATCAGATTGCCCGTGTGACATTTACTACTGCCAAGCCGCTTTTCTTTGATTCTTATCAAAAGAATAAAGCTTGTGGTTCTTTCATTTTGATTGACCCCATTACCAATAACACCAGTGCGGTGGGGATGATTATAGACAGAGTGGAAGCCAAAGATATGCTGAATGCCATGGAAGTTCCTACTTTGAATCTGACGGATTTGGGTATTGGTGAGGAATATTATGAAGCCGTAGAAAAGGTGGTGAAAGAATTGGACCGTCAAGGCATTACAGTCAAGATAGAAAAATAACAGCGTACAATTAAAAAAGAAGAGTAATGGGATTACTTGAATTCAATAAACTGCCAATCAATACATTAGTAGGCGCCGATTGGAAAACTTTTAAGGCGATTACTACAGGAAGGGAAATTGATTCGGCATATAGAGGAAAATACCGTTTGACGAAAGTTGTATGCCGTTTGCTTTCCACCTTGGCTCCATTGCAGGAAAAGCGATACAGGAAACTGTTGGCCGATAAGTCTTTGGAACACGACCCGGTCTTTATCCTCGGACATTGGCGTAGTGGGACTACCTTTATGCACAATGTATTCTCTTGTGACAAACATTTCGGATATAATACTACTTATCAGACTGTGTTCCTCATCTGATGATGTGGGGACAGCCTTTTTTCAAGAAGAATATGAGTTGGCTGATGCCTGACAAGCGTCCGACAGATAATATGGAACTGGCCGTAGATTTGCCTCAGGAGGAAGAGTTTGCATTGGCCAATATGATGCCCTATACCTATTATAACTTTTGGTTCCTGCCTAAGTACCAACAGGAATATGCTGATAAATACTTGTTGTTCAATGATATCAGTGATGAGGAATTGAAAGTGTTTGAGGATATATTCACCAAACTTATTAAAATTTCTCTTTGGAATACAGGCGGAACACAATTCTTAAGTAAGAATCCGCCTCATACAGGTCGTGTAAAAGAGTTGGTCAAGATGTTTCCGAATGCCAAATTCATCTATTTGATGCGTAATCCGTATACGGTATTCGAATCTACGAGGAATTTCTTCACCAATACAATCCAACCGTTGAAACTGGAGGATATTTCTCCAGAGACGTTGGAACAGAATGTGCTTTCCATTTATGCCAAGCTGTATCATAAATATGAGGCGGATAAAAGATTCATTCCTGAAGGAAATTTGATGGAAGTGAAATTTGAGGATTTTGAAGCGGATGCAATGGCTATGACTGAGTACATCTATAAATCTCTTTCTATTCCCGGATTCGAAGCAGCTGCTCCGGCTATTAGCCAATATATAGGCGGAAAGAAGGGATATAAGAAGAATAAGTATAAGTATAATGACCGTACGGTCCGGTTAGTGGAAGAGAATTGGAAGTTTGCACTAGATCAGTGGGGGTATTCCATCTAAAAATAAATGCCCGCAATTCTGTTTTTATAAGGAATTGCGGGCATGATTACCTTCTGCTGACAGAAGGTAGTGTATTATTGGGCTTCGATAATTACACGACGGTTGAATGCCGGAGGAGTTAAGGTGTTTACACCACCCATTCCGCTGATAATCAGATTGTTTTTGTTGACACCCAATTTAACCAGTTCATTAGCCACGTTGTTGGCACGGTCTTCACTTAACTGCTTGTTCCATGCAGCGCTACCTGTATCACTATCAGCATAACCGGTTACTTTCAATTTTAGTCCCGGATTGTCTTTTACCAAATCTGCGATTTGTTGCAAATTTACAGTAGAGTTGGTAGGAAGAACCGCTGAACCGATCTGGAAAAATACAGATTGAGGAGCCGGAGCAATTTGGTTCACTGTAACTTGTTCTGTAACCACTTCAGTGGGTTGGTTGGCAAGTTGGGCTTTTAATTGACGGTTTTGTTCTATCTGTTGAGCCAAAGCGGTATTGATAGCATCCATTTGTGAAGAGGTAAGTGCATGATAGCATCTACATCCGGAGCTGGTTTGAATCCTCTTTGTGGAAATTTATAAGTGATACCCACTGTAGCACCTGCCATAAAGTCAGGGCCTTTACTGGTGGTTTTCCATCAATTTGTTTTCTGTACCCATTCCGTAAGTTCCAGATTTAAGTCCCAGGCACTGGCCAGATGGAATGTATTGATGATACCGAAATTGAATGCCAGTGAATTACGACGTGGAGCATCATATGAGTGGGCAAAACCGAAACCTACGAATGGCACGAAGTCGTATATGCGGTCTTCATTATATCCGGCTATCATGTTACTGACATTGAATAAGATGTCACCATGCAAATTCATGTAGTTGAACTTATCCTGATAGTATCCTTCGCTTAACATGTGAGGTTTGGAATATGCGGAAGGTTCACTGGAAAAACTCTTCGACTGCAAACCACTATATTGCAAACGTAATCCTAAGCCGGGAGTAAACCATTTGCCGATTGATATTTGAAGAGCGGGAGCAATACGTTTCTTGAATTTACCAAGATCGGACTGATCGCCGAACAGTACTTGTGCACCTCCACCAACAGAGAAGAACCAATTATCGAAGAAGTGATTGGTCTCTACCTTGTACTTATCCACAGGTACCTCCATTACATCTACACTCTCGCCTACAAGGACGTTTTGTGAATTGCTTTTCTGCTGTGCAAACGCTACAGAACTTAAACTGGCCGCAGCCAGCAAAAACATTAATTTTTTCATACTCATTTCTATTAGTTAATTATTGTCCAGGTTTATCTTCCCAAATTCAACTAAATAACATGAGTGCTGATAAAAAGTTTGAGTAGGTTGACTATTTAATATTTTTTTTATGAAAGAAGGCTAAAAAGATAGTGGGTATCTGTGCTGTATCCGGCATCAAAACTGAATCCTTCCCATTTGAATCCTTTTAAATCCCCAGGATTCTCTATCCGGTTTTTAATGATGAAGCGTGTCAATTCTCCACGGCACATTTTTGCATAAACCACAACGGTGGTTAATTTTCCTTTTTTCCATACCTGAAATTCTGGTGTGATCACTTGTACTTCTTGCTCCACGCGTTTCCAATCGAATAAATCTTTCATCTCCACTTGCCAGATTGATTAGTATTCCTCCTTTGCTTTAATTTCTTTGATAAAGGTGTCGGTCAGAATTGGCTTCCAATAGTCAAACATGGATATTCCTCCACGTTCAGGTAGTTTGATATCTCCTTCCATTCTGTAATTCTTGATCTGGTCTAACGGGCGGAGTAATCCGTAAAGAAAAGAAGTGATTCGCAAGTGATCCTGTGCATATTGAAAATCTTCAGGGGTAAAATCCTGTGGGTGGATACGTTTATATACGATACCGGTATAAGCCAGTAAGGCAGCTAAAGCCGAGGGAGAGTCCGAACAGAAATCTTGAAATCGCATATAGTTCTCTGCTGCTATTTTACTGTTCACACGTAAAAGTCGTTCCAGTTCTTCAGCAGAGAATTGGGACATATCAAGTGCATTCTGTATCGCTTCAGTTTGGAATTGTGGTGTACTGGTAACAGGAGTTTGTATTTTGCTCCGTCCGGTCATTGTTTTGGCACATGAAATAAAAGTCATCATAGGCTAAAAAATAATATTTTCTGGTGGCAAATATAAGAAAAACAGATATATTTGTCTTTGTTATTCCATAATTAAATATTGAGAACTATGAAAATGAAAAGTTAGGATTATTGTTCATGATGCTTTGCATGGTATTTGCCGTAAATGCTCAAGAATTGAAAAAAGGAGATAAATTACCTGATTTTCATTTAAAATCTGCAGTATATGGAGATATTTCTTCGACTGAATTGAAAGGTAAGGTCGTTTTGGTGAGTTTATTTGCCACTTGGTGTGGGCCATGTCAGCTGGAACTGGCTGAAATAGAGAAAACTTTGTGGGCTGAATATAAAGATAACAAGGACTTCGTATTATTAGTAATTGGTCGTGAGCATACGGATGAACAGTTGAAGGCTTATAATGAACGGAAGAAATTCACTTTCCCGTTATATCCCGATCCTAAACGTGAGGTGTTCTCTTTATTTGCTGAAAAGTCAATTCCTCGCGCCTATCTTTTCAATAAAGAAGGAGAAGCCGTTTATACTTCCATCGGGTATGAGAAAGAAGAATTTGGATATCTGATGAATGCCATTGCGGAAGCATTGAAATAGGACCCTGTTGATATTTCAAGATGACTAAACTGTTCTCGTTGTTTATTTTATTATCTTTTGTTCTCCCGGTTAGTGGACAGAAAAAGCTTGATTCAGATAAAGCAAGAAAAGAAAAAGCTTATCATTTGACAGGTTCTGTCAGAGAACAGGGAGAACGCCCTTATCCCGATCCTTTGCCGGATGTAAATATCCAACTTTATTCTTTGCCTGATACGAGTTTTATAGAAGGTACGGTGAGCGATAAGAAGGGTGTTTTCCGTTTGTACCCTATGAATCCCGGTAATTATTTAATAAGGGCTTCTTTTTTTAGGATATGAAACCCTTGAAAAAAAGTGAATATTCCTGCTTATCGGAAAGAAGTTTATGGAGGTGCTCTGATGATGAACCTTCCAGTATTGTATTGGATGAAACGGTGATAAAGGCCGAACTGCAGAAAATGAAGATGTCCGGAGATACATTAGTATATAATACCGGAGCCTTTAAGACATCGGAAGGAGCTGTTCTGCAGGATTTGGTGAGGCAGCTTCCCGGATTGGAATTAGACGAGAAATCCGGCAAGATGAATTTTCATGGAAAGGAAATCACTCAGATCTTATTAAATGGAAGGAGTTTTTCGCAGATAGCAAAGTTGCTTTGAACAATATGCCGGTAGATGCTTTGAAAGAGGTAAAGGTATACGAGCAGCAGTCGGATAAAGAACAAATGACAGGGGTGTCAGATGGTAAGAAGAAAACGGTGATGGATGTGAAGACCAAGAAGGATTTGACAGATGGATTAATGGGGGACGTTTCAGCTTTGAAAGGTTCGGGGGATATGTATGGAGCGAAAATGAGTTTGAATAAATTTGTCGGAAAATGGCGGATGTCCTTGTATGGTGATTTAGGAAAACTCCCCAGATATGGTAATTTTATCAGTGATATGGCCGATAATCCTGCTCAAATGAAGGATATTGGTTTTAGCTTGGGAACGGAAATAAAGAAGCTCAACCTCAATGTCAGTGCTTCATATAATAATAATAAAGCGCGGATGAATCGCGAAGCCAGTCAGAAGAATATCTGCCTAACGGTAGCCAATATGCCTATAATAATGGCTTGAGTACGGGTAGGAATAGTTCTTTTGGGAGAATATATATATGACGGGAAGTTTGAGTGACCGGACGGAAATTAATTTCAGGCATAACATCAATCATAGCCGGTTAAATTCGGTATCAGAAAATATTTCGGCGACTTTCAGTACCAATCCTTTGGACTATGTTTCAGAGCCTTGGAGGGACGATGCAATGATTCCTCCTGAGTTCAGGATAAATAAAAATACGGGAAATTCTCAAAATAAGACGAACAATCTGATGATAGGCAATAATCTTTTGATCACTCATAAATTGAATGATATCGGTCGGAAACTCTCCATAGAGTTAAGAAATGATTATAGTAATCAGGCGAGTGGTAATTATCAGCAATCGTCTATTACTTATTATCAATTGAAGAATGACCTGGGGGCAGATTCGGTTTTATATAGAAATCAATACCGGGAGTCACCTGCCAGAAATTTATTATTGGCGGGGGAGGTCAGCTATACGGAGCCAATAGGAAAACAAATGCTTCAGGTTTATTATCGGCATGAGTATCAACGGCAGAGTAATAATGCGGTTACGTACAATTTGGATGAGGATGCTTTGTGGGGAAGTCTTCCATTTGGTTATGAGGCAGGAAGGGTGGATAGTTTAAGTGATTATACTCGTAATGATCTTCATTCCAATGAATTCGGACTGCGTACCACACTTAATTGGAGAAAAGTGAGGTTGAATATCCGGTTTGGGCTGTCGCCTCAGAAGTCTACGACGAAAAGCAACAGGGGAAAAGTGAAGATAGATACGACCATTACCGTGTTGAACATAGTGCCCGAACTGCATTTTGATTATGATTTGGGCAATAACCATAATATGAGTGTGTATTATAGCGGATACACCCGGCAGCCTTCCATTTATGATTTGTTGTCTGTGCCTGATTATACTAATCCTCTGAACATAACAATGGGGAATCCGGGGCTGAAACCCGCTTTCGGGCAAAGTATATCTGTGAATTACAGAGGAGGAAATATGGAAAAGCAGGAAATGTTATATTGTGGTTTGAGATATAATAATACGATAAATGATATAAGCCGGAAAAGAACCTATGATGAGAAGAGTGGGGTATATACCAGTCGGCCCGAGAATATAAATGGTAATTGGGGCATTGGCGGGAATATATATTATACGAATAAATTATTCAAGAAAATTTTCGCTCGTCTTGCTACTAATGCAAATTATAACCGGAGGGTTTCGTATGTGCAGATAATGGGAGAAGCCAATGAGAATGATCGTAACACCTCCCAAATGCTCTACTTGATGCAGGACGTGGAGTTTGCCTATAAATTGGAAGAGCATGAGTTTAAGATAAATGGAGCAATCACTTATCAGCAAGCCGATAACAGTTATACAAACAATTCGGATTACAGGACGTATGATTTTTATTATGGCGCGGAGTGTCGACTGAAGTTACCTCTCAACTTGAATCTTTATACCGTTGTGAGAAGTATGAATCGCAGGGGATATAAGGATGAGGCCTCCAATACGACGCAGTGGCTTTGGAACAGTGAGCTGACTTACAGTTTTCTGAAAGGGAAAAGAGGGTTACTTAAATTTCAGGTTGTTGATATTCTGCAACAACGGGATTTTGTCAATCGTTGGATGAATGATACCGGACAGGGAGAAACTTGGACTTGGGGATTGGGACGTTATGCGATGGCTACTTTTACTTATCGTTTTAATGATCTTTCCCGTTAGGAGATCAAAAAGGAGCTGATTCAAGAAAAACGAATCAGCTCCTTTTTGAATATCCCTAAGAAAGATTATTTGTAATCTTGCCAGCTCTTTATCTGAATATCCTTTTCACTCATTTCACAGAATGCTTCAATGAAAGCACTTGCCAAACGGGCGTTGGTAATCAAAGGAATATTGTGGTCGATTGCTCCACGACGAATTTTGTAACCATTAGTCAGCTCACGTTTGGTATGGTTTTTCGGAATGTTGACTATCAGGTCGAATTTATGTTCGGCAATCATCTTCATGACATTGTTTTCTGCATCGGGCTTTTCATCCGGCCAGTAAACCGGTGTGGTATTTACTCCGTGTGCATTCAAGAAAGTTGCGGTTCCGGCAGTTGCATAGATCTCATATCCTTTTTCTGCCAGCATACGGCTTGCTTCCAGCAAATCTACTTTGGATTTGGTGGCACCTGACGAGAACATGACAGATTTTGTAGGAATCTTGAAACCTACAGCAATCATAGAGTTCAGCAAAGCTTCATGGAAGTCATCACCGATACAACCCACTTCACCTGTTGAAGACATATCTACGCCCAATACAGGGTCTGCCTTGTGCAGACGGGAGAAAGAGAACTGGGAAGCTTTAACACCGATCCAGTCAATATCGAATGCCGACTTATCCGGTTGGCTGTATGGAGCACCCAACATGATGCGGGTTGCGGTTTCAATGAAGTTGCGTTTCAATACTTTGGAAACAAACGGGAATGAACGTGATGCGCGCAGGTTGCATTCAATCACTTTCACTTCATTATTCTTAGCCAAGAACTGCATGTTGAACGGACCGGAAATGTTTAATTCTTTAGCGATACGGCGACCAATCTTCTTGATACGGCGAGCTGTTTCGAAATAAATCTTCTGAGCCGGGAATACTAATGTGGCATCACCTGAATGGACACCTGCATATTCAATGTGTTCGGAGATGGCATATTCCACTACTTCACCGTTTTGGGCTACAGCGTCGAATTCTATTTCTTTAGTATCTTGCATGAATTGTGATACGACTACCGGATATTCTTTAGAAACTTCTTTAGCCATCTGTAAGAATTCCTTCAGTTCATCTTCGTTATAGCATACGTTCATGGCAGCGCCCGAGAGCACATAGGAAGGACGGACCAATACCGGGTAACCTACTTTGTTTACAAATTCTTCCATGTCTTCCAGGCTGGTCAATTCTTTCCATGCCGGTTGGTCAATACCCAGCTGGTCAAGCATGGCCGAGAATTTATGACGGTTTTCCGCACGGTCGATAGAAAGCGGAGAAGTTCCCAATACAGGTACCGACTGACGGTGAAGCTTCATCGCCAAGTTATTAGGTATTTGTCCACCTACTGATACAATGACACCACCCGGTTGCTCCAGATCAATCACGTCAAGTACACGTTCAAATGAAGCTCGTCAAAATACAGACGGTCGCACATATCATAGTCGGTAGAAACTGTTTCGGGGTTATAGTTAATCATGATGGATTTGTAACCCAACTTGCGTGCGGTTTGGACAGCGTTTACAGAGCACCAGTCGAATTCTACGGATGAACCGATACGGTAAGCGCCTGAACCTAATACAACTACCGATTTTCGTTCTTATAATAATTGACGTCATAACCCGTAGTAGCGTATGTCATATATAGGTAATTGGTTAATTCGGGATGTTCAGATGCGACGGTATTGATACGCTTGACAGCCGGAAGGATATTCAAAGCTTTACGACGGGCACGTACAGCCAAGTTCTCCTTTTCCATATTGCCACTGGCTTTTAATACGAAGCGTGCAATCTGGAAGTCGGAGAAGCCTAATACTTTAGCCTGGCGAAGCACATCTTCAGGTAAATCCTCGATCTTATTATAAGTCGAAAGTTTGACCTTATAGTCAACGATGTTTTTTAACTTACTTAGGAACCACGAGTCGATTTTGGTCAGTTCGTGGATGCGTTCAATACTGTATCCTTCTTCCAATGCAGAGGCGATGGAGAAAATACGGAGGTCTGTCGGGTTGGCCAGTTCCTCATCCAGGTTTTCAAATTTAGTATGGTCATTTCCTACGAAACCATGCATACCCTGACCTATCATACGAAGACCTTTCTGAATGATTTCTTCGAAAGAGCGGCCTATAGACATGATTTCACCCACAGACTTCATGCTGGAGCCAATCTGGCGTGATACACCTGCGAATTTAGTCAAGTCCCAACGGGGAATTTTACAAATCAAGTAATCCAACTGGGGAGCTTCGTAGGCTGAGTTGGGAGTACTCTTTTCGCCAATCTGGTCTAGTGTGTAGCCTAAAGCGATTTTAGCGGCAACGAATGCCAGAGGGAATCCGGTTGCTTTAGAAGCCAAGGCAGAAGAACGGCTCAGGCGTGCATTTACTTCGATAACACGGTAGTCATTTGTTTCTGCATTGAAAGCATACTGGATATTACATTCACCCACAATACCCAAGTGACGGATACATTTTGTAGATAAATCTTGCAACATTGTTACTTGTTCTTCTGTCAGAGAGCAAGTGGGGGCCACCACGATAGATTCGCCGGTATGGATTCCCAGTGGGTCGAAGTTTTCCATGCTTGCCACTGTAAAACAATGGTCGTTGGCATCGCGGATTACTTCAAATTCTATTTCTTTCCAACCTTTCAATGACTCTTCAACCAGGATCTGTTTAGAGAATGCGAATGAACTTTCAGCCAGTTTGATGAAAGCTTCTTCATCCGGACAGATGCCGCTGCCTAAACCACCTAGTGCGTAAGCAGAGCGTACCATAACCGGATAACCGATTTCGTGGGCAGCTTTCAGAGCCTCTTCCATACTTTCCACAGCGTGGCTCTTCGGGGTTTTCATCGGAATTTCATCCAGCTTCTTTACGAATAAATCACGGTCTTCAGTGTACATGATGGCTTCTACCGAAGTACCCAGTACTTCTACACCATATTTCTTCAGTGTACCGTTCAGGTAAAGTTCAGTGCCGCAGTTCAATGCAGTTTGTCCACCGAATGCCAATAAAATACCGTCCGGTTGTTCTTTCTTGATAATTTCTTCAACAAAGAAGGGAGTGACAGGAAGAAAATAAACCTTGTCGCTATGCCTTCCGAAGTCTGGATAGTCGCGATGTTAGGATTTACCAACACCGAATGAATGCCTTCTTCGCGCAATGCTTTCAGCGCTTGTGAACCTGAGTAGTCAAACTCTCCTGCCTGGCCTATCTTGAGGGCACCCGAACCCAATACCAGGACTTTCTTTAAATCCTTTTTCATTGAAAGTTTCTTTTATTATAATAGTTGTTTTAATGTCGCTAAATATTAAAAAAAAATGCGTCCATCCTCGTACGAGGACTAACGCATTTGTTCGTATGTCTATATTATCTTTATTCCTGTAGGATACATAGCACTATTAAATTTTGTGCAAAGTAACGACTTATTTCCAAGATAACAAAATAAATCGAACTCTTTGTCAACGCAAATTAAAATAAAATTCCGCGATCCTGTCAGGATGATATCTTTTTGTATATTTATTCGGAAACTTCTGTGTCATCGGCATACGTAAAGCGGAATGAGTATCCTACATTTTCTGATCCGCCAATCAAGGTCATATCCTTCAACCTTCCATCTTGTCGGAAGCTATAGTCGTATATATAGTAGGTATCTTCCAGAATATGGCACTTCTTTTTCCCAGAATTCCAGCCATCTGTCCGAAAGTATTCATTACAGTGGTGTAGTTCTCGCGGTCATCAATCCATTGTGCCAGTGTGTTCAGGTCCAGGCTGTAGTCATTGGCAATAGTGGAAACCTTGTAATCACTGTTATAAGTTCCTCTCGGGGTAGTGGTTATAGAAGATAGATTTCCATTTTTCCAATTGTACTCCAGTACGGTTCCATTGTTGTTGCAGCTCTTCAGGTAACCTTCATTATCATAGGAATAGGTTACAGGATTCTCCCGATTGGAGAATTTGCATACGTAACTTCTGCCGTTTTCCAATGAGGTGCTGATTTCTACCAAAGGCGAATTTTCCGTAGAGTAGGTATAACTGGCTTCGGAATTCTCTTTGTACGTATAGTTGACTGCTGCCAATGGCGAATTGCTGTAGATACGGGTCAGCCGTTTGTCATTGTCGTATGTAAGGGTGATCACTCCCTGATAAGTGATAACATCCGAAATCTTGTGTACTTTTATTCCGGTAATTACTCGTGAAGGTTCCGGTACGGGAATGCTTTTGTCATCGTCATCGGAACATGAAGCAAAGAACAAGCTTGCTACAGAAATAAATAGAACTAGTTTAATGCTCTGTCTTAGTTTATTCATAGAAACAATTATTATATGTGAAATAGCGATTCAAGTTAAGTGTTTGTGTCAGAATATTCCTATCTTTGCGTAATTTTTAATATAAGATAATATTTAAGAGATATGGGAAAAGAAAAAATCATATTGACCGGCGACCGTCCTACAGGAAGATTGCATATCGGTCATTACGTAGGTTCGTTGAAACGCAGAGTTGAGCTTCAGAATTCCGGATTGTATGACAAGACTTTTATTTTCATTGCCGACGCACAGGCATTAACCGATAATATAGAAAATCCCGAGAAGGTACGCCAGAATGTGATTGAGGTAGCGCTTGACTATATGGCTGTCGGTTTAGACCCGATGAAATCTACTATCTTTATCCAGTCTCAGATTCCCGAATTGTGCGAATTGACTTTCTATTATATGGATTTGGTTACCGTTTCACGTCTGCAACGTAATCCGACGGTGAAAACCGAAATCCAGATGCGTAACTTTGAAACTAGCATCCCGGTGGGATTTTTACTTATCCTATCAGTCAGGCTGCCGATATTACCGCTTTCAAGGCGACTACTGTTCCGGTAGGTGAGGACCAGGAGCCAATGATCGAGCAGACTCGTGAGATAGTACGCCGTTTCAATTATATTTATGGTGACACGTTGGTAGAACCTGAAATCCTGTTGCCGGACAATGCGGCTTGTCTTCGTTTGCCGGGCACAGACGGAAAGGCAAAGATGAGCAAGTCGTTAGGGAACTGCATCTATCTGTCCGATACGGCTGATGAAGTGGAAAAGAAGGTGAAGAGTATGTACACTGACCCGACTCATTTGAAAGTCTCTGATCCGGGTAAATTGGAAGGAAATACCGTATTCACTTATTTGGACGCTTTCTGCAAACCCGAGCATTTCGGTCGTTATTTGCCGGATTATCCTAACTTGGATGAACTGAAGGCGCATTACACCCGTGGTGGATTGGGAGATATGAAGGTGAAAAAGTTCCTGGCCGCTATAATGCAAGAGGAATTGACTCCTATCCGCGAGCGTCGTAAAGAGTTTGAAAAGGATATTCCGGCTATTTACGAAATGTTACGTAAGGGTTGTGAGACAGCTCGTGCTACAGCGGCTGCTACATTGGATGATGTGCGAAAAGCGATGAAGATTAACTATTTTGATGATGTGGAACTGATTGCTGAACAGGCAAAGCGTTTCGGCCAAGAATAAAATAAATTTCGATATAAAGGGGGAACTATATATAATAAGGTATAGTTCCCCTTTTTGTTTTACTTAATTCATAAATTAAATGATGATTATATATTCTGTATATCAGTGATTTAAGTGTTATGGTGAAAAATAAATGAAAAATTAGTATGCATAAAATTTGCAGTTATCAGAAATAGCCGTATCTTTGCAACGCTTTTAAAACAAGAAGCTACCGGGCGTTTAGCTCAGCTGGTTCAGAGCATCTGCCTTACAAGCAGAGGGTCGGCGGTTCGAATCCGTCAACGCCCACTTTTTCCTTTTTCTTGTTTTAGAAGCAACCTTCGGGCGTTTAGCTCAG
>ENA-OQJH01000306-OQJH01000306.1-human-gut-metagenome-genome-assembly--contig:-NODE-306-length-28393-cov-6.319430_pt1 | contig 28393 bp, 45 predicted proteins | sample MGYA00242597_ERZ504763 | MGnify/ENA primary metagenome ERZ504763 (study PRJEB26092, sample SAMD00036359) | human gut metagenome | host: Homo sapiens | study: EMG produced TPA metagenomics assembly of...
GGCCCGGGCACTGGTGGTGGCCCCTGCACCGGCACCACACCTGGCCCGGCTGGCGGCGGGCCTTTCGACACGCCGGTCACGCTGGCGGCAAAAGCCTGCTGCGGGTCGGGTGCCCGGTGCTGCTGGCTGTCTCCACCAACGATGGCTGGGGGCTTCCGGGGAGAACATTGCCCGGCTGATGCAGCGCAAGCACTATTACTTTGTGCCCTACGGACAGGACGATGCAGCGCAGAAACCCCAGAGCCTAAAGGCGGATCTCACCCTGCTGCCCGCTGCACTGGAGGCTGCCCTGCACGGTCAGCAGCTGCAGCCGGTGCTCCGGGAGCGGAACTGAGGGTTTCTCTTTTCAGAGGGATAAAAATGTGGTATACTATATCATAATATCTTGAGATAGAGGAACTGGAATGAAAAAACACATCGCCATGCTGTGTGCGGTGCTTTTGACCGCACTGGCGGCGTTTGCGCCGGGCGCGGCAGCTGCCGGGCCTGCACTGACGGCTACGGAAGCGTACTGCATCATCGATGCCGACACCGGTCTGGTGCTGGCCCAGCAGAACATGAACGAGGAACTGCACCCGGCATCCATCACCAAGGTGATGACGCTGGGCCTTGCCTGTGAAAAGGCCCAGGGCAAGTGGACAATGTCAAGCTGACGGTCAGCCACGAGGATGTCTACTCGCTGGCAGGCACCGATTCCAGCCACATCGCCCTGCAGGAAGGGGAGGAAGTGCCCCTGACCGATGCCCTGTATGCCACCATGATGGCCAGCGCCAACGATGGGGCCAACCTGCTGGCCGAATACTTCGGCGGCGGCTCCATTGAGGGCGGTGTGGCTGCCATGAACGCGCAGGCAAAGGAGCTGGGGCTGGAACACACCCACTTTGCCAACCCCCACGGCATCAGCGATGAGGACCACTACACCAGCTGCTATGACATGGCGCAGATCCTGCGCTGGGCGTTGACCCAGCCCGGGTTCGAGACGCTGTTTACCCGGAACGAGATGTACACCATGGGCCCGACCAATGTCCAGCCCGTGACCCGGTACTTCCACCAGCAGGATAAAATGCGGGTGGGCTCCAGCCGGTACTATATCCCGGCCATCCTGGGTTCCAAGATCGGCTATACCAACATTGCCCGGTACAGCTATGTCTGCCTGGCGGAGCAGAACGGCGTGCGGCTGATCTGCGTGACCATGCAGAGCCAGATCAAGACCGACAAATACAACGATGTCCGCACCCTGCTGAACGATGCCTTTGCCCGCTACACCGGCTACACCGAGATCCCTGCCCAGGGCGTGACCGGGGAGCTGGAAGTGGCGGGCGGCGGCAGCACGCTGGCGCAGTGACGGTTTCTGACCCCGGCGTGAAGCTGCTGCTGGCCGACGGCCTGACCGCTGCGGATGTGTCGGTCACACTGGAACTGCCCGAACGATACCTCTTGGGGGTTGACCCGGCGGTGTATGCGGTGTATACCATTCGTGGGCGGGACGTGCAGGAAACGGCCAGCGTCCGGGTGCCTGCGCTGTGACCGGGCTGGAGGAGCTGCTGGCCAAGAGCGCCAACGCCACCCTGCCCGCCTCCCGGGATGTGGGGCCGAAGAGGATCGCAGGCGGCCTGCTGGCCATCTCAGTCGGTGCCACCGTGCTGGCCGCCCTTGCGGCGTTCGGCGTGGTGCGGCTGAGGGCGAAGCTCCGCAGGAAACGGAAGGCGAGACATTGACGGCCTCGCCCTCTCAGGCGCTTTGCACCAGCTCTCCCGAAGGAAGAGCCGATAGCAGCTCATGGCCAGCAGCAGCTGGATCCAGGAGATGCGTTGCCTCTCCCTTTGGGAGAGCTGGCAGCGCGCAGCGCTGACGGAGAGGGTGGGCTTGACAGGAAACGAGCCGTCTGAAAATCGCGCAAAAGCCCGCAAGGACTTTTCCATATACTACAAACAGACAAAATTCTGAAAGAAAACAGAGAGGAAAAAGAAATATGGGCAAGTTTACGTTTACTGAGACCGAGATCCCTGGTGTTGTGGTCATTGAGCCGCAGGTGTTCGGTGATGACCGCGGTTATTTCATGGAGACCTACCAGAAGGATCAGTTTGCTGCTGCCGGCATCGACAAGGAGTTCGTGCAGGACAACCAGAGCCGCTCCACCCGCGGCGTGCTGCGCGGCCTGCATTTCCAGAAGAACCACACCCAGGGCAAGCTGGTGCGTGTGACCAAGGGCGAGGTCTATGATGTTGCCGTGGACTGCCGCCCCCACAGCGCCACCTTTGGCAAGTGGGTGGGCGTGACCCTGAGCGAGGAGAACAAGAAGATGTTCTATATCCCCGAGGCTTTGCCCACGGCTTCCTGGTGCTGAGCGATGTGGCCGAGTTCTGCTACAAGTGCACCGATGTCTATGACCCCACCAGCGAGGGCGGCATCCCCTACGATGACCCCACCGTGAACGTGCAGTGGCCCGACTGCGGCTGTGAGCACAAGACCAGCGCAAAGGACAAGCTGCATGAGCCTTTGCAGCCCAGAAGTTTGAATTCTTTGAAAAGTGGTGATAGCCCGTGGCGAAACTGAAAGGAATGTTCAACGGCTTCTGGCGCTACCGCTATCTGCTGTGGAATCTGGTCAGCCGTGATTTCAAGCTGAAATACCGCCGCAGCGTGCTGGGTGTGCTGTGGAGCGTGCTGAACCCCCTGCTGATGTGCCTGGTCTACTGGGCTGTGTTCAGCAGCCTGATGGATATGCGGGGCAGCGGCATCGACAACTTCCCGGTGTTCCTGATGTGCGGTCAGCTGCTCTTCAACTTCTTCAACGAGGCCACCTCCTCCAGCATGAGCAGCGTGCTCAGCGCCGCCCCCCTGCTGAAAAAGGTGTATATCCCCAAGTATATCTTCCCGCTGGAAAAGTGCTGCTTTGCCATGGTGAACTGCGTGTTCAGCTTTGTGGCCCTGCTGCTGGTGATGATCTTTACCGGTGCGCCTTTCCACCTGACCCTTCTGGAAGCGCTCTACCCGCTCATCACCCTCTTCTTCTTCAGCCTGGGGGTGGGTCTGTTCCTGGCGGCGGCAACGGTGTTCTTCCGGGACATCATGCACATCTGGAGCGTGTTCATCACGGCGCTGCTCTACTTCTCCGCCATCTTCTATGACCCCACCCAGATGACCTTTTCCATCGGCGGGTTCAACATGCAGCAGATCATCAAGCTGAACCCCATGTACTGGTATATCACCGGCTTCCGCCGCACCCTGATGTGGGGCATCCCGCTGGATCTCAACATGTTTGCGGTCTGCGGCATCTGCGCAGTGGTCTCCATGTGGGTGGGCGTGCACATGTTCCGCAAAACGCAGGATCGTTTTGTGCTGCATATTTAAGGAGGGGAGAAGAATGGAACCGATCATCAAAGTGGACAACGTGTCCATGTGCTTCAACCTCTCCACCGAAAAGCACGAGAGCCTGAAGGAATATCTGCTGGCCATGGTGCAGGGCCGCCTGCAGTACGACGAGTTTTACGCCCTGAAGGACGTGAGCCTGGACATCATGCCCGGCGATTTTTACGGTCTGGTGGGCCTGAACGGCTCGGGCAAATCCACTGCTCAAGACCATTGCGGGCGTGTACAAGCCCACCAGGGCAAGGTCACCGTCAACGGCACCATGCCCCGCTCATCGAGCTGGGTGCGGGCTTTGATATGGACCTGACCGCCCGGGAGAACATCTACCTCAACGGCACGGTGCTGGGGTTCTCGCCCAAGTATCTGGACGAGAAGTTCGACGAGATCGTGGAGTTCAGCGAGCTGCAGAACTTTCTGGATGTACCGCTGAAAAACTACTCCTCCGGCATGGTGGCCCGCATCGGCTTTGCCATTGCCACCATCACCAAGCCCGATATCCTGATCGCGGATGAGGTGCTCTCGGTGGGCGACTTCCTGTTCCAGCAGAAATGCGAAAAACGGATGAAGGAGCTGATGGCAGGCGGCACCACCGTCATTCTGGTGTCCCACTCCATCGAGCAGATCGAGCGGATGTGCAGCAAGGTGGCATGGCTGAGCCACGGCCACCTGAAAATGAACGGCGATACCGAGACAGTCTGCGCGGCCTACAAGGCCACCCAGCGCGGCGAGGCCTGAGCCATGAATGTACGATTGAAACGTGCCAGAGAGCTGGCAGGCTATGCGGTCCAGCTGACAAAGGACGAGGGTCTGGGCACCATGCTGGCCCGGGGCGCGGGCTTTGTCAGGCGGCGGTGCTTTGGCAAAAAGGCCCGCTACCTGCCCGCAAAAAAGGTGCTGGAAGCCCAGAGAGCCGAAATGGCAGGAAAAAATTTTGAAAACTGCAACTTTCGACGATTTCCGTGTTGACACCGTTGTATAATACTCCTGAGGTGTTTCTGCGGCAGTTTCTGGATTCCTTCGTGAACCAGACCGCCCCCAATGGTGAGCTCTGCCTGGCGGATGCCTCGGATGCCGCCCACAGCAGTGTGGGGATATCGTAAGGGAATATCAGGCAAAATATCAACACATCGTATACAAAAAGATCGAAAACAAGGGCATTGCGGCCAACACCAACGCCGCCGCTGAACTGGCATCGGGGGAATATCTGGCGCTGGCCGACCACGATGACATCCTTGCGCCCCACGCCATGTACACCATGGGTCAGGCAATCCGGCAGCTGCGTGAGGCAGGGGAGCCGGACGGCTTCCTGTACAGCGACGAGGCCTCTTCACCAAAAAGATCGAAAAGCCGCTGGTGGCCCACTTCAAGCCCGATTACGCCCCGGATTATCTGCTCTGCTGCAACTACATCTGCCATCTGGCCGTGTTCCGGCGGGAGCTGTTCGAGCAGGCAGGCGGGGAACGCCCCGAATGTGATGGCAGTCAGGATCACGACCTTTTCCTCCGGCTCATTGAGCAGGTGGGCGGCGCGGCCCATGTGCCGCAGGTGCTCTACTACTGGCGGGTGCACGAAGGCTCGACCTCCGGCGGCACTGATGCCAAGCCTACGTTGCCAAAGCGGCAAAGAAGGCGCTGGCCGACCATCTGGAGCGCACCGGCCGCACCGGTACCATAGAGGATGGCCTGTACCCCAGCACCTATCGGGTCAGGTGGGACATTGTGGGGGAGCCGAAGGTGAGCATCCTCATCCCCAACAAGGATCACACCGAGGATCTGGAAAAGTGCCTGCAGAGCATCTGGAAAAAGACCACCTGGGACCGGTTCGAGGTCATCGTCATTGAGAACAACTCCACAGACCCGGCCACCTTTGCCTATTACGAGAAGGCCCGGCAGCGGTACGATGGCCTGAAGGTGGTCACCTACCGGGCAAGGGCTTCAACTTCTCGGCCATCAACAACTTGGCCGGAAAGCGGCAGAGGGCGACTACCTGCTGCTGCTCAACAACGATGTGGAAGTGGTGAACGGCGACTGGCTCACGGAGCTGCTCCGGCAGTGTGCCCACCCCGGCGGCGCGGCGATCTGCGGTGCCATGCTCTGGTACCCGGATGAGACCATCCAGCACGCCGGGATCGTGACCGGTCTGGGCGGCTACGCGGGCCACAGCCACAAGTATAAGAAGAAGGGCGGCAGCGGCTATCTGTTCCGAACCTCTACCGTGCAGGACTTCTCCGGCGTGACCGGTGCCTGCCTGCTGGTAAAGACCGCCGTCTATGACGAGATGCACGGGCTGGACGAGCAGTTCGCCGTGGCCTTCAACGATGTGGACTTCTGCCTGCGGGTGCGGGATGCGGGCTACCGCATCGCCTGGACCCCCTACGCCGAGCTCATCCACTATGAGAGCAAGAGCCGGGGCGGGGATGAAAAAGACCCCGTCAAGGCGGCCCGCTTTGCGGCGGAGCAGCAGCGGCTCTACACCATCCACGGCAAGGAAAACATTCTGGATGACCCCTACTACAACCCCAACCTGACCCGTGACCGGGAGGATTTTTCGGAGAGCGACGATCTGCGCAGGTTGAAAGAGGGCAGGGTAACGGTAAGATTCCGGGGAGGTACCCTCCAATGAACATCAAGGGACACTTTGAGACCATCACCCGGCATAAACTGCTGGTGATGAAGTATTGCTTTGAATGCGGCCTTTATCAGCAGGGCCTGACCCATGACCTGAGCAAGTACAGCCCCACCGAGTTCATCCCGGGCTGCATCTACTATCAGGGCGACCACAGCCCCAACGAGGCAGAGCGCGCCGCCCGGGGCTATTCCTCGGCATGGCTCCACCATAAGGGCCGCAACAAGCACCATCTGGAATACTGGATCGACTACACAACCAACAAATCCGGCCTGGGCGGCATGAAAATGCCCCTGCGCTATGTCTGCGAGATGGTCTGCGACCGCGTGGCGGCCAGCCAGATCTATCTGGGCGACAAGTACACCGACGCATCCCCGTGGCAGTATTATGAAAAGAGCAAGGATCACTATCTGCTCCATCCCGAAACAAGGGCGCTGCTGGAAAAGCTGCTGCTGATGGTCCGGGATCTGGGGCAGGAGCGCACCTTTGCCTACATAAGATTTCTGCTCGGGTGTGAAGATAACGATTAAATAACATCAAGGAGGCATTGCAATGAAACGTTTCAAAAAAGTTCTGGCACTTGTTCTGGCCGGTGTTCTGGCACTGGCAATGCTGACCGCCTGCGACGGTGGCACCACCGACTCGGATAAGATCATGCCGGACGATGGCACGGTCGAAGTGGTTATGACGATCAATAATACCGCAGCTAATAAGGGCCTGGGTCAGGTCGAATACAGTGCAAAATACAGTGCTGTGACCAAGGCATTGCTGGAAAACTGGCTGGAATGGCGTAATGACGGCAGCAATACAAAGTATCGTGAGAATTATGATAAGATCACGGCAGAGCTGGGCAATGTCAAGATCGTGGTTGGTCTGACCAAGGATACAACTCCGCTTGCAGCGCAGGCCAACTATAATCCGGCTACCAGAACCAGCTTCAAATATGATTCTCTGTTCAAGGACGAGAGCGCATTCAATCTGGCTGAAAAGATCGGCGTTGCATACTTTACCACTTCTAACGGCACTGTCTATCAGGCGGTCTGCCTGTTCGACGTGAACTGAGCATCACACAACGCCAAAACAGCATAACGCATAAAAAGCCCCCGGAAGCGGCGCAAACCGCTTTCCGGGGCTTTTGTGTCAGAGAAACTGCTTACTGCTCGTCTCGTAGATCTTAATATAGTGGGGGGCGTTTCTGTCCTGCACAAAGAGAAGCGTGCAGGTGAGTGCGGCGGCTAAGAACGTGAAGATGGCAAGCAGAGCTTTGAGAACTTTCATGGTATCCGATCCTCCTTGGCGGGCATGGCCCGGTCGTTCACATGCGGAGCAGGGGACGTTCCGCAGGGTCATTAGCAACAGTATACCATAATCCCGGCAGAAAGGCAAACGGTAGTAAAGTTGCGTGAAGTTGGTGGTTGTTAATAAAAAAACAATTGGTTAGATACGACTAATCGTTAAAAATGGCAAAGAAAAATGAGGAAATTGCATCATTTTGGTGCTGTTGTCGTTGAACTTCCGGCTGTAAATGATACAATAACTGTGTTAAGCAGCTGCTGTCCCTGCCGCAGTGCGCCCGCATGAGGCAGGGGTGGCAATTCAAGCAGAATGGGGGATTTATTCCATGTTGAACAAGCTGAAACGTGCGGCGCTTGGCGCGCATACGCCGCATGACAAGGCAACCGCTGCAAGCAAACCAGTTCCGATGCCTCTGCCCGCGCAGGTACGCATCCTGATGAGCCAGCACATCGGCGCTCCGGCGAAAGCCTGGTCAAAAAGGGCGACGAAGTGTTTGTTGGCACCAAGATCGGCGAGGCAGGCGGTTTTGTCTCTGCAAATATCCACTCCAGTGTTTCTGGTACCGTGGCCGCTGTGGAACCTTCCGTCTCTCCAATGGCCGGATGTGCGACTCTGTTGTCATCAAGACCGATGGCAAGCAGACCGTGGACCCTGCCGTGAAGGCACCCGAGGTCACCGACAAGGCCAGCTTCCTGGCAGCCGTGCGTGAGTGCGGCCTGGTGGGTCTGGGCGGCGCAGGCTTCCCGACCGATGTCAAGCTGCAGCCCAAGCAGACCGTGGACACCCTGCTCATCAACGCTTCCGAGTGTGAAGTCTGGCTGACCAGCGACACGCAGGAGATGCTGAACTGCAGCGATGATATCGTCCGCGGCATCGAGGCCGTGCTGAAGTACACCGGCATCCCGAAGTGCGTCATCGGCATTGAGAACAACAAGCCCGAGTGCATCGAGCTGTTGAACCAGAAGACCAAAGACAAGCCCGCCATCGAGGTCAAGGCACTGCCCAGTGTTTACGGCACCGGCGCAGAGCTGATCCTGATCGAGAAGTGCCTGGGCCGCGAGGTGCCGCACGGCGGTCTGCCCGCAGATGCAGGTGCCATTGTGATGAACGTGACCTCTGTTTCTACCCTGGGCAAGTACCTGGCTACCGGTATGCCGGTGGTCGAGCGCACCATCACCGTGGACGGCGATGCCTGCGCAAAGCCCCAGAACCTGATCGTTCCCGTGGGCACTGCCTACGAGGATGTTCTGAACGCTGCCGGCATCAAGGGCGGCGTGGAGCTGGGCAAGGTGGTTGCCGGCGGTGCCATGATGGGCCCCGCTGTGGAGAACCTGAGCTACCCCACCACCAAGACCACTTCCGGCCTGATCATGCTCAGCGCCGCTGCTGCAGAGCCCCCGCAGGTCAACCCCTGCATCCGCTGCGGCCGCTGCGTGGAGTACTGCCCCATGGGTCTGGAGCCCGTGGAGGTCAACCAGGCTTATGCAGCCCGCGACGTTCAGAAGCTGGGCAAGCTGCATGTTGATTACTGCTTCAACTGCGGCTCTTGCACCTTTGTCTGCCCGGCAAAGCGCCCCTGCACCCAGATGATGGGCCTGGCAAAGGCGTTCTACCTTGGTGAAATCAAAAAAGGAGGCAATAAGTAATGGATACGAAGCTTATTGTTTCGGCCTCCCCGCACCTGCGCAGTGAGGAAACGACCCAGAGCCTGATGGCCAACGTGATCGTTGCCCTGTGCCCTTGTGTGGTGGCCTCTGCAATCATCTTTGGCGCGCGTGCCTGCTGGTCACTGCAGTGTCCGTTGTGGCATGCGTGGCCTTTGAGTGGCTGTACTGCAAGCTGCTGAAGAAGGCAAACCCCATCAGCGACCTGTCCGCTGTGGTCACCGGCATCATTCTGGCCATGAACGTGCCCGTGGGCATGCCCATCGGCCAGCTCATCATCGGCGACCTGGTTGCCATCATCGTGGTCAAGCAGCTGTTTGGCGGCATTGGCATGAACTTTGCAAACCCTGCACTGGTGGGCCGTATCGTGCTGTTCATCAGCTTTGCCGGTTCCATGAACAATTGGGTGTTCCCCGATGCAGCGGTTGACCAGCTGTCCAGCGCTACCCCGCTGGCTGTGGCTGACACCAGCAAGCTGAGCCTGCTGGACCTGTTCATGGGTGTGCACGGCGGTGTTCTGGGCGAGACCTGCGCTCTGGCCATCCTGCTGGGCCTGATTTATATGGTGGCCACCAAGACCATCAGCATCGCCATCCCCGCTTCTTACATCGGCAGCATGTTTATCTTCTACCTGATCTCCACCGGCAGCCTGCACGGCGCTCTGGTCGGCATCCTGTCCGGCGGCCTGATGTTCGGTGCTGTGTTCATGGCAACGGACTATGTCACCAGCCCCTTTACCCTGAAGGGTAAACTGATCTACGGCCTGTGCCTGGCATCGTCACCTTCGCCATCCGTCAGTGGGGCAGCTACGCCGAGGGCGTTTCCTTCGCGCTGCTGTTTATGAACCTGTGGGTCCCCTTTATCAACGATTGGACCGTCAGACTCCTTACGGCTATGTTAAGCCTGCAAAGAAAGCAAAGGAGGGTGCTGGCAAATGAATAAGAATTCTTCCTGGGAGACCAGTGTAAAGCCTGTTGTTGTGCTGAGCGTGATCGCACTGATCGTCAGCCTGCTGCTGGCCATGGTCAACTCCTTTACGGCTCCCATCATTGAGGAAAACCAGAAGGCCGCAACGCTGGCTGCCTATGTGGACGTGATGCCCACCGTTTCCAGCGCCTCCGATCTGGACGAAGTGACCGACTACACCACCGAGAACATCACCGGTGCTGTAAAGGCCACCGACGGCTCCCTGGCCATCAAGGCTGAGGAAAAGGGCTTTGACGGCGGCATCCTGTCCGTCATCATCGGCTTCGACACCAACGGCACTGTCACCGGCATCTGGGTGGACGCTTCTACCCAGACCAAGGGCATCGGCAGCAACGTTGCCACCGACAGCTTCCTTGCTCAGTTCGATGGCATGGATGGCACCCAGAACATCACCCTGGGCCAGGGCTACGACGCATACAGCGGCGCAACCATTTCCTCTAAGGCTCTGTTTGCCGCCATCAACGATTGCATCAACTGCTACAACGAGTTGGCATAAAGGAGGTTGGTAAGAAATGGCAAGCGAAAACAAGTCCAAGGTAAGCATCCTTACCAACGGCATCATCAAAGAAAACCCCGTTCTGCGTCTGGTTCTGGGCACCTGCTCCTGCCTGGCTGTTACCACGCAGTTTCCAGCGCGCTGGGCATGGGCGCAGCCTTCACCTTCGTGCTGGTGTGCTCCAACATCCTGATCTCGCTGCTGCGCAACGTGATCCCCGCTAAAGTCCATCTGCTGCTACATCGTCATCATTGCAGGCTTCGTGACCATCGTTCAGATGGTGATGCACGCCTACATGGACAGCCTGTACACTGCACTGGGCGTGTTCCTGCCCCTGATCGTTGTCAACTGCATCATTCTGGGCCGTGCCGAGATGTTTGCCTGCAAGAACAATGTGGTGGATTCCGCACTGGACGGCATCGGCATGGGCATCGGCTACACCCTCACCGTGGTGCTGATGGCCTCCATCCGTGAGATCCTGGCAGCGGCACCTGGCTGGGCTTCCAGGTCCTGCCCGAGAGCATGGCCAAGATGAGCATTATGACCCAGGCTCCCGGCGCATTCTTCTGCTACGGCGTGCTGATGGCCGGCTGTGTCTGGCTGGAAGGCAAGCTGGATGCCCGCATCGAGCGCAAGAGCTGCTGCGACCTCGACAACCTGAAGAAGGAGGCAGAATAAGATGTTAGTCAAACTTGCTGCGATCTTCTTCAGCATGATCCTGGTGAACAACTACGTGCTGGTGAAGTTCTACGGTATCTGCCCGTTCCTGGGCGTTTCCAAGAAGCTGGATTCCTCCATTGGTATGTCCGGCGCTGTTATCTTTGTTATGCTGGTGGCAACGGCTGTCACTTCCCCATCCAGATCTTCGTTCTGAACCCGGCTGACCTGGGCTACCTGCAGACCATCGTGTTCATCCTGGTCATTGCAGTGCTGGTGCAGTTCATCGAGATCTTCCTGAAGAAGTATGTTGTTGCACTGTATAATTCTCTGGGCGTTTACCTGCCCTGATCACCACCAACTGCTGCGTGCTGGCCGTGACCATTCTGGTTGTGGACGACTACGGCGCAGACGTTGCTACCCTTGGCTTTGCCGCTGCCTACATTGAGGCTCTGGTCTGTGCCGTGGGTGCAGGTGTCGGCTTTATGCTGGCCATGGTCATGTTCAGCGGCGTGCGCAAGCGTGTGGAAGCCTGCGATCCCCCGGCACCCTTCAAGGGCCTGCCCATCACCCTGATCGCAGCAGCCATCACCAGCCTGTCCTTTATGGGCTTCGGCGGTCTCGTCGAAAACCTGTTCAACGTGACGCTGTAAGGGAGGAACAGGATTATGAATATTGTATCTGCTGTGATCCTCTGTACCATCGTGGGCGCGATCGGTGCCGTTGTTCTGGTGCTGGCCGCAAAGTTCATGGCGGTTGAGGAAGACCCCCGTATTGAAGAAGTTTCTGCCTGCCTGGCCGGTGCAAACTGCGGCGGCTGCGGCTACGCTGGCTGTGCCGACTACGCAAAGGCCGTTGTTATGGACGGTGTTCCCTGCGACAAGTGCGCACCCGGCGGCCCCAAGGCTGCTGCCGCCATTGCCAAGATCATGGGCGGTGAGGCGAGCGCTGTGGAGAAGAAGGCTGTGGTCCAGTGCCAGGGCAACTCCGAGCACTGCAAGCCCAGCTACGAGTACAAGGGCATCCAGACCTGCGCTGCTGCTGCCACCCTGTACGGCGGCCCCAAGACCTGTACCTTTGCCTGCATCGGCCTGGGCGACTGCACCAAGGTGTGTAAGTTCGATGCCATCCACATTGTGGACGGTGTGGCCAAGGTGGACAAGGACAAGTGCACCGGCTGTGGTGCCTGCGCCAACATCTGCCCCAAGCACGTCATTATGATCGATGCAGGCGGCCCCCGCAAGCCCGTGGTCATGTGCTCCAATCAGGATAAGGGCCCCGTTGCCATGAAGGCCTGCACCACCTCCTGCATTGCCTGCGGCATGTGCGAGCGCACCTGTAAGTTTGATGCCATCCACGTTGTGGACGGCGTGGCCCGTGTGGACTACGACAAGTGCAAGGGCTGCGGCATGTGCGCCCAGAAGTGCCCCAAGCACATCATCCTCTTCCCGCTGAAGGACGATCCGAATCCCCCCAAGCCCGTGGTGAAGCAGGCTCCGAAGCCCGCTGCCGCTCCTGCCGCTCCGGCAGAGCCCGCCGCAAAGGCTGAGGAGGCAAAGCTCCCGAAGCCCCCAAGGCTGAATAAGCGGAACCCATTGTAATATGGTAAAGCGCCCCCATTGCTCCTTTGAGTGATGGGGGCGCTTTTTGGTGGGGGAAAGCCTCTCAGTCTCGCTTTCGCTCGACAGCTCCCCCGAGGGGGGAGCCAACGCATCTGCAAGGGAAACAGGAGCTTTGGGCAGGTTTTTGGGCGGTAAATGCCGCTGAAGGTCGAGCCGCAATTGGCTCTCCCTTTGGGAGAGCTGGCAAAGCCGTCAAGCTTTGACTGAGAGGGCTCCGAAAACTTCAAAAAATCTCGAAAAAAAGTGAAAGGAATCTGCGTTTCATGTATTATAGAGAGTGAAACTGCGAATGTATAACACAAAACCGCGTGATATATCAATGAAGCGGGCGGTGCGGATAAGTTAGACTGCGATACTCCCCGCAATATATTACGGCGGTTCATAACGTGCTGTATATCGCAGAATATTTTGTCTGAAAAGGGGAAGGAAAAATAAAATTTCACTATTGAAAATACTGGATATACATGCTATAATTACGATAATGGGTTTGTCTGGTAAAAATAACCTGCCAGGGGAAAGAACGACAAAAGTCGGATATCTTTTCCTCCGGTTTTGCCAAAAATACTATGATGCAGGGAGGGCTCCACTGTGCGGAAAATCATCACGGAAAAAAGATAGGCTAACGTGAAAAGAATGCGTAAGTATCCCCCGGGCTTGTCTGCATCGTGCTGGGTGTGGTGCTCCTGCTGGCGGCGGGCGGCCTGTACGCTACAACTGCTACGAAGATGCCCACGCCGGTGCCGAGGCTCAGACCGTAGTGGCCGACCTTCAGCAGAAGGTGGAGACCCCGGAACCGGAGGCAGAGAGCGGCCCCCTGGACCCCGAGCTCCCGGTGGTGGAGATCGACGGCAACGAATATGTGGGCGAGATCTCCATTCCCGCCATCAGCATTGACCTGCCGGTGATGAGCGAGTGGAGCTACCCCCGCCTGAAGATCGCCCCCTGCCGCCAGTTCGGCTCTTCCCGCACCGATGATCTGGTCATTGCGGCGCACAACTACGAGAGCCATTTCGGCAAGCTGACCTCCCTCACAGCGGGGGACAGCGTCACCTTCACCGATATGGACGGCATCGTGAATGAGTACGTCGTGAATAAGGTCGAAGTGCTTGACCCCCACAGTGTGGAGGAAGTGGAACACAGCGGCTACGCCTGGTGCTGTACACCTGCACCTACGGCGGCAAGACCCGTGTCACCGTCTTCTGTGATCGTGCATCGTAAAAATCAAGGCTGAAAAACAAAAAGAAGCCCCGACATTCGTCGGGGCTTCTTTTTTACTATGTGGGAACTCCCTCCGTCATTGCTGACGCAATGCCACCTCCCTCTCAGAGAGAGGCTTTTCGCTGCCGTAAGGCTCCCTCCTAGAGGGAGCTGTCGCCGGAGGCGACTGAGGGAGTTACTGTTTTTTCCACCGCCGCATCACGCCCATGCCCAGCGCATAGGGGCCGGTGTGCACGGCAATGGTGCAGCCGATCTGCAGCAGGACCACATTGCACTCGCAGGTGGGGTACTTGGCGCGCAGGGCGGCGCGGGTCTGCATCCAGAGCCGCTTGCCCTCGTCGGCATCGTAGCCGTAGCCCACCGTGATGCAGTAGTCATCGGGCGTGCCGTTGTGTTCGGCAGATAGGTCATCAGCAGGTCGAGGGCCTTTTCAAAGCTCTTCTGGCGGCCGCGGGCCACGCCGGCGGAGAAGATCTCGCCCTCCTTGAACAGGATCATGGGCTTGATGCCCAGAATGTTGGCGGCACGGCCTGTGACTTTGCCGATGCGCCCGCCCTTGATGAGGTAGTCCAGATTACCCACCGTGAAGAAGATCTGGTTGGTGATCTTTTCCGCTTCCAGCCAGGTCACGGCTTCGTCCAGCGTACAGCCTGCATCCCGCATGGCCACCGCGTTTTCCACCACGATGGATTCGGTCACGGTGGCGGCGGTGCTGTCAATGACCTCGATCTTAGCATCGGGGAAATCCTCCAGCACCAGCTCCCGGGCGTTGCGGGCACTGCCCACGCAGCCGCTCATCTTGCTGGTAAAGCAGATGCAGAGCACCGGGCGGCCCGCCTCGGCATGGGCCGGAAGACGGTCTCAAAATCCTCCAGCGAAGGCAGGCTGGTCTTGGGGTAGGCCGAGGGGTTATCTACCATGAACTGGTAGAAATCGCGCACGGCGATCTCCTTGCCTTCCTTGCGGTAGTGCTCACCGTCCAGCGAGACATAGAAGGGGATGATCTCAATATTCAGTGTTGCGGCCGTCTCAGGGGTCAGGTCGCAGGCGCTGTCCGTGATGATATCAAACATAGTCACGCTTCCTTTTCAATGCGGCGGGTTCTGTGGCGCGGATCAGACGTTGTGATGGATGTAGCCTCACGCTCGGCACCAACGGAGATGTAGGTGATCTTGCAGCCAATAGCCTTTTCCAGATACTCAACGTAATCGCGGGCTTCCTGGGGCAGATCCTCCACTTGCGGGCGGTAGTGATATCGCAGTGCCAGCCGGGCAGATACTCCACCACGGGCTGTGCGGTGTCCAGAGCCATGCCCATGGGGAAGCGCTTGGTGATGGTGCCGTCGGTCAGCTTGTAGCCGGTGACCATGGGGATCTTCTCCATGTAGTCCAGCACGTCCAGCAGGGTCAGGGCAACCTCATCGCAGCCCTGGCAGAACACGCCGTAGTGGCTTGCCACCAGGTCGATGGGGCCAACGCGGCGGGGACGGCCGGTGGCTGCACCGTACTCGTGGCCAGCCTCACGCAGGGCGTGCTTCTCTTCCTCGGTCATGGCCAGCTCAGTGACAAAGGGGCCGTCGCCCACGCAGGAGGAGTAAGCCTTCATCACGCCGATGCTGTTGGTCAGCTTGTGGCCCGGGATGCCTGCGCCGATGGGGCGTAAGCGCCGATGACGTGGAGGAGGTGGTATAGGGGTAGATGCCGAAGTCGATGTCGCGCAGAGCGCCAGCTGGGCCTCGAACAGCACCTTCTTGCCGGCGGCATCAGCGTCAGCCAGATACTGGCCCACGTCGCAGATGTAATCCTTGAAGATGGCGGCATACTTCTCCAGCCATGCCCACATCTCGTCCACGCTGATGGGGGCGGAGTGGTAGCTGCCTCCATCACCAGGTTCTTGGAATCCACCATGGTCACCAGGCGCTTCTTCACGCTGTCGTCCAGGTGGAGCAGGTCGCCCATGCGCAGGGTCTTCTTCATGTACTTGTCACCGTAAGTGTAGGCGATGCCGCGCTTGGTGGAGCCGAACTGTGCGCCGGTCTTGGCCAGGCGGGCCTCTTCCAGGCCGTCCTGATCGACATGGTAGGGCATGGTGATGGTGGCCCGGTCGGAGATCTTCAGGTTATCGGGGGTGATGGTGATGCCCTGCTCCCGCAGCTTGTTGATCTCGCCATCCAGATGGTGCGGGTCGATGACCATACCGTTGCCCATCACGCAGACAACGTTGGGGCGCAGGATGCCGGAGGCAGCAGGTTCAGCACGAACTTGCCGCGCTCGTTCTTCACGGTGTGGCCTGCGTTGTTGCCGCCCTGATACCGTGCAACGATGTCATACTCCTGGCTGATCAGATCGACCATGCGGCCCTTGCCTCATCGCCCCAGTTGATACCCGTAATTGCAGTAAGCATAATAAATGACCTCTTTATCATTTTTTCAAAAGACAGCCTTTTCCGTGCACCTTGCCCGGGATACGCCACCTTGGGAATCTGTACCGCCCGCGGAAATGTCCGCAACAATACAATTATAGTATAGCACGAAACGCGGAACAAAAAAGAGGGAAGAAACACTTTTCTCTCAATGATCCGCCAGGCGCTCCTCTTCGTGATGCTGCTTTAGTTCTTCTTCCCCAGCTTGTGCACAGTGCCATCCGGCTCTTTGATCGAGGTGTTGTTCAGCTGGCGCGCAGGCTGGCCTTTACGTCCGCAACATACTCCTGCCGCAGGGCCTGCTGCTCTGCCTTTTCGGCATCGGTCAGGCCGGTGGTCTTGCTCTTTTTTGCCAGCTCGTTGATACGGGCGATCTTCTCGTTTGTCATCGCAGTTCTCCTATTAGATAAAATGTGATATAATATGACCGGGATGCCCCTTCCGGCAGCTGCGGCTCTTTTGACGAGGCAGCAGGAGGGAGCTATTTGAATCAAAGCAAGTATAACAAAGGATGAAACCGATGTCAAAACAGTTGAATTTTGCACAGCAGATGGACGAAGTGTTGAAAACGCTGGGGCCGCAGCGGCCAAAGCTGCTGCTCCATGCCTGCTGCGGGCCCTGTTCCAGCGCCGTGCTGGAAAAGCTGTGCCGGTATTTTGAGATCACGGTGCTTTACTATAACCCCAACACCTGGCCTGCCGAAGAATACTACCGCCGGGGCGAGGAGCTGAAAAGTTTGTGGCGCAGGCGCACCCGCTGGGGGTCACGGTCATCGAGGACCACTACGACCCGCAGGAGTTCTACACGGCTGTGCAGGGGCTGGAAAACGAGCCGGAGCGGGGCGGGCGGTGCACCGTCTGCTACCGTTTGCGGATGCGCCGGGCGGCACAGTACGCAAAGGAGCACGGCTTTGATTGGTTCACCACCACGCTCTCCATCAGCCCCCACAAAGATGCTGCCCGCATCAATCAAATCGGGCAGGAGCTTGAAGCCGAATTCGGCATCAGGCACCTGCCTCGGATTTCAAAAAGCAGAACGGCTACCTGCGCTCCCTCCAGCTTTCGGAGGAGTACGGGCTTTACCGTCAGGATTACTGTGGGTGTGAGTTCAGCGCAAAGGCGAGGGATGAACCGCTCAGTCGCCTGCTGCCTGCCTCTTCTGCCAGGAGAGGTGGCATTGCAAAGCAATGACGGAGAAGTTTACTCCTCCCGCATTCTGGACACCAGAATTGCAAAGACGATCAGCCCAACGCAGGGCACGATGTTGGTTGCCATACCAACAGCAAGACCAGCGCTCTCGGCCACCTTGCCGATGACCCAGGGCATCAGGATCGCGCCGCTGGATGCCACCGGCAGCATGATGCCCATGCTGGTCACGGTGGTCATTTTACCGGCGCTGGCCACGGCGGTGGGATTCATACCGGCCATGGAGAAGGCGAAGGCGAACAGCAGCAGGACGGCAGGCAGCTGGCTGTGGGTCTGCATCATGGCAAAATAGAAGGCTGTGCAGAAAACCGCCATAAACACCATGGCCTTGCGGGGCTGTTTGAGTGGGAACACAAAGGCGATGAGCAGGCGGCCGATCAGGGTGGCACCCCACATCACGGTGACGGTATAGGCCGCCAGCGTGCCTGCAATGATGCCGCTGTCCTTGAAGTAGGTGACCATCCAGCCCACAACGCTCTGCTCGGCGGCGTCTGGCAGAACAGCAGGCCGGTGAGCAGCCAGAAGCGGGAGGAGCGCAAAAAGCTCCAATCGGTGACAGCTTCTTTGGCCTTGGCGCGGCCTGCCATGGGGGTGAACAGGTACACCAGCCAAAGCACCAGACCCAGCGCCGCCAGTGCCAGAACGGCCAGCGTGGTGCTGACCCTGGCCGCGGCAGAGATCAGAAAGGGGCAGAGCAGAGCACCGCAGGCGTAGCAGGCGTGCATGGTGTTCATGCCCCGGGTGCGGTCTGCAGAGTTTCCGCTGACAAGAATGGTGCAGGTGTTCAGGACACTGCCCTTGGCAATGCCCACAATGAAGAAGGCCAGCACCAGCAGAATGGGCAGGCCGGTCAGGCCCATCAGGCTGTAGCCCACCGCATAGCCGATGGTCAACAGCAGGACGCTGGGCTTCATGCCCATTTTCCCACCAGCGCACCGGCCAGCAGGCCCGCCAGCAGGTTGCCGATGCTCAGCAGGCTGAGCAGGGTGCCGGTCATGCCGTAGGCAAAGCCGTATTCCTCCTGTAGCAGGCTGACCACCACACCGCTGGAAATGGTGCAGATGCCGCTGAAAAAGAAGGTGACGAAGCCCGCGTTCCGCAGGCGGGTGTTCCGTTGTTCCATGGGATTCTCCTTGCAGTATTCGGGGGCGCAGCGCCCATAGTTGCTTTTATTAAAGCATATTCTGGTCAGAAAGCAAGGGCTGTTGAGCCAGCAGAAGCAAAATCAGCGCCCAGTGGAAGCGCCCTGCCGTTCGTTCGGTGGGGCGCTTCTGTATTTTATTTTGCGTCTTCTATTGACAAAGATCGAATCGTGCGTTATGATATTGTACGGCATCAAACAGTTCTAAAGAAAACAATCCTGTCACAAACAATTCAAAAGGGAAACCATTATGCACGATGAAAGCAACAAACAGCCCTGCTGCATTCCTCCATGGGAGCCGCCGCAGGTCATCCCGGCACAAGTGCGCCGGGTGAACAACCTGATCTTCCGCAAGATCAACCAGTTCCACCGGGAAAACAATGTGGACAACGTGACCCCCATGCACGACTGGATCATGAGCTACCTCTACTGGCACAAAAATGAGGCCGTATACCAGCGCGATATCGAGCGGGAGTTTTCCATCACACGCTCGACCGTGACGAACATCCTGCAGCTGATGGAGCGCAAGGGCTACATCGAGCGCCAGAGCGTGCCGCAGGATGCCCGGCTCAAACGGCTGATCCTGACGGAAGAGGGGGGCCGCGTCCATGAAAGGACGATACTCTCCCTGCACCAGACCGATGAGTTTGTGGCCGGATTGCTGACGGAAGAGGAAAACGCAGAGCTTCTGCGGTTGTTGAACAAGCTGCGCAAGGGGCTGGAATGACCCCTGCAAATAAACTTCAGGAGGATTACAACAGATGATCAAAAAACTTGTGTCACATCTGGGCGAGTACAAGCGCGCCGCGATCCTGACACCGATCCTATCTGCTCTGGAAGCCATCATGGATGTGCTGCTGCCCACCATCATGGCCTTTATCATTGACCAGGGCATTGAAAAGGGCGATATGAACGCCGTTATCAAGTACGGCCTGCTCACCTTCCTGGTGGCGGCCATTGCCCTGCTGCTGGGTGTGCTGGCCGGCAGGTTTGCCGCCACGGCATCCACCGGCTTTGCGGGCAACCTGCGCGATGCGATGTATGAGAATATCCAGCATTTCTCGTTCTCCAACATCGACAAGTACTCCACGGCCGGTCTGGTCACCCGTATGACCACCGACGTGACCAACCTGCAGAACGCTTTCCAGATGATCGAGCGTATGTGCGTGCGTGCTCCCGTCCATCTGGTCTTCGCGCTGATCATGGCCTCCATGATCAGCCGCTCGCTGACCATGGTGTTCCTGGTGGCGATCGTGTTCCTGGTGGCAGTGCTGGCAGGCATTATGTCCCCACCTTCGACATCTTTGATAAGGTGTTCAAGAACTACGATAACCTGAACGCCTCCGTGCAGGAGAATGTTTCGGCCATCCGCGTGGTCAAGAGCTTTGTCCGGGAGCACTTTGAGAACGAGAAGTACACCAAGGCCTGCGAGAGCCTGTACAAGCAGTTCGTCCACGCCGAGAGCCGCCTGAGCTTCAACAATCCCGCCATGCTGGTCTCTGTGTACGGCTGCAACATCGCCCTGAGCTGGTTCGGCGCACATTATGTCCTGAACGGTGCGATCACCACCGGCCAGCTGAACGCCCTGTTCGGTTACATTATGAACATCCTGATGGCTCTGATGATGCTGAGCATGGCCTTTGTGATGATCGCCATGTCCGCCGCTTCCGCCCGCCGTATCGTGGAAGTGCTGGATGAGACCACCGACCTGCCGCCCCCAAGGCACCGGTGCAGCAGGTCAGGATGGCAGCATCGAGTTTGACCACGTGACCTTCAAGTATAAGCACGGCAGCGGTCAGCCGGTGCTGAACGATATCACCTTTACCATCCACCCCGGCGAAACGCTGGGTATCATCGGCGGCACCGGCAGTGCAAAATCCAGCCTGGTGCAGCTGATCCCCCGCCTGTATGATGCCGAGACCGGTTCTGTCAAGGTGGGCGGCGTGGACGTTAAGGATTACAGCCTGGATGTCCTCCGCCGGGAGTCTCCATGGTGCTGCAGAAGAACGTTCTGTTCAGCGGCACCATCCTCGACAACCTGCGCTGGGGCGATGAGAACGCCAGCGAGGAGGAGTGCATCCGGGTGGCCAAGCTGGCCTGCGCCGATGAGTTCATCGAGCGCTTCCCCGACAAGTACAATACCTGGATCGAGCAGGGCGGCTCCAACGTGTCCGGCGGCCAGAAGCAGCGCCTGACCATTGCCCGCGCGCTGCTGCGCAAGCCAAGGTGCTGATCCTGGACGACAGCACCAGCGCCGTGGATACCGCCACCGATGCCAAGATCCGCAAGGCCTTCCGGGAGGAGATCCCCGGCACCACCAAGATCATCATTGCACAGCGCATCTCCTCCGTGCAGGATGCAGACCGCATCCTGGTGCTGGACAACGGCCAGATCAACGGCCTGGCACCCACGAGGAGCTGCTCAAGACAAACAAGATCTATCAGGAAGTTTACAACAGCCAGACCCAGGGCGGCGGCGATTTTGATAAGCAGGGAGGTGAGCAGTAATGGCACAGGTGAAAGAAGTGAAGGGCCCCGGCCCCCGTAGGATGGGCGGCCCCAAGCCGAAGGTCGAGAACCCGGGCAAGCTGCTCAAGCGGATCATGGATGAGGTGTTCAAGCACTATCTGCCCCACTGCATCCTTGTGCTGGTCTGCATCATCGTCAGCGCGCTGGCAAACGTGCAGGCAAGCCTCTTCCTCAAGACCCTGATCGATGATTACATCGTCCCCATGACCAAGCAGGCCACGCCGGACTTCGGCCCGCTGGCAGGCGCACTGGTGCGCATCGGCTGCATCTACGCTATCGGCGTGCTGGCCGCATGGCTCAACGCCCGTATCATGGTCAACGTGACCCAGGGCACCCTGCGCAACCTGCGCGTCCAGCTTTTCACCCACATGGAAAGCCTGCCCATCCGGTATTTTGACTCCCACCCCCACGGCGACATCATGTCGGTGTACACCAACGATGTGGACACCCTGCGCCAGATGATCAGCCAGAGCATTCCTCAGCTGGTGTCCAGCGCCATCACCATCGTGTCCGTGTTCACCAGCATGTGCCTGATGAGCTGGCAGCTCACCGTTGTCACCATGCTGATGGTGGCCCTGATGCTGTTCTGCTCCAAGAAGATCACTGCCATGAGCGGCAAGTACTTTGTGGCCCAGCAGAAGGATCTGGGCAAGGTGAACGGCTACATCGAAGAGATGATGGAGGGCCAGAAGGTCGTCAAGGTGTTCACCCACGAGCAGAAGGCTCTGGACGGCTTCCGGCAGCTGAACGATAAACTGAAGGAAAGCGCCAAGCAGGCCAACAGCTACGCCAACATCATCATGCCCGTTACCGCACAGCTGGGCAATATCAGCTATGCAGTCTGTGCTCTGGCAGGCGCGGCCATGGCCGTTGGAAATGTCGGCGGCATGACCCTGGGCACCGTGATGGCCTTCCTGAGCCTGAACAAGAGCTTCAATATGCCCATCAGCCAGGTGTCCATGCAGGCCAACAGCGTGATCATGGCACTGGCCGGTGCAGAGCGTATCTTCAAGATGATGGACGAGACCAGCGAGACCGACGAAGGCTATGTCACCCTGGTCAACGTCAAGTATGGCAAGGATGACGAGCTGGTGGAGACCACCGAGCGCACCGGCATCTGGGCCTGGAAGCATCCCCACCACGACGGCACCACCACCTACCACAAGCTGGCGGGTGACATCACCTTTACCGATGTCGATTTTGGCTATGTGCCGGAAAAGACCGTTCTGCACGGGATCAACCTCTATGGCCGCCCGGGCCAGAAGATCGCCTTTGTCGGCTCCACCGGTGCCGGCAAAACGACCATCACCAACCTGATCAACCGCTTCTACGATATCGCAGACGGCAAGATCCGGTATGATGGCATCAACATCCGCAAGATCAAAAAGGACGACCTGCGCCGCTCTCTGGGCATCGTTCTGCAGGATACCCACCTGTTCACCGGCACGGTCATGGAGAACATCCGCTATGGTCGCCTGGATGCCACCGATGAGGAGTGCATTGCCGCCGCAAAGCTGGCCAATGCCGATGGCTTTGTCAAGCGTCTGCCCGATGGCTACAACACCATGTTGACCAACGACGGTGCAAACCTGTCGCAGGGGCAGCGCCAGCTGCTGGCCATTGCCCGCGCCGCGTTGCCGATCCCCCGGTGCTGATCCTGGATGAGGCGACCTCCTCCATTGATACCCGCACCGAGGCGCTGGTCCAGCGGGGCATGGACGGCCTGATGTATGGCCGCACCAGCTTTGTCATTGCCCACCGCCTGTCTACCGTCCGCAATGCAGACTGCATCGTGGTTCTGGAGCAGGGCCGCATCATCGAGCGCGGCAGCCACGACGAGCTGATCGCCAAGAAGGGCAAGTATTACCAGCTCTACACCGGTAATCTGGCTGAAAATTAAAGAAAAATCGTAAAAAACGGAGCCGCTGTACAAAATGATGTGCAGCGGCTCCGTTTATTTTCAATTTGTTCAAATTCCTCACAAAGAAACTCCATTTTTATCCTGTACAATAAGGATGCAGTCAGGGAGGAACAGAAAAACATCCTCCCAAGATGCCATGCAGGCAATGAAAACCGCGCATCTCCGGCAGAAACCGGGCGGCGCGGCCCCTTTAAAAAACACTGTCCCCTGCTGATGCGAGGCAATAGCCAAGGCAGCGGACAGACTACCAACCATCTCCTGACAGCCGCAAATGTTTGGGAGTTCTCATACACAGCCAGCGCCGCTTTCTCCTCCTTTCCACGGCGCTGGCTGTTTTTGTTTGGCTAAGAGTTAAACCTCTCAGTCTCGCTTCGCTCACCAGCGTCCGGGTTGCGGCTCCCAGCATCCGCTTCGTGCAAGTTTTGCACTCGCTCCTGCTGGCCGCTGCCCCAACAACTCCTCCCTGTTTCCGCCACTGGCGGCGGTCGTCGTTGTTGCTCTAGTAGGGGAGCCCTTGGCATTCCGTTGTGTTTGCATCGTTACTCAGTAACTGTTCTAGTACATGCTCCCTTAACTGTGGCAGATCTATTCCATGAATCCCCATCTTTTCCATCCGATACAAGACCAGAGCGGGGCTCTGGTCTTTTTTTGCGGCAGAAGCCATAACACTGCGTGTAAAGGCGAGAATCCTGTCCTTTTTGTAGAAAAAGATCAGCTGCACATGGCCGGTGAACAGGGCAAACAGGGCTGTACGCAGCTCCCGGGAGCCGAAGAGGAGGAGCAGGTCGCGCTCCTCTAAAAAGAGAACGTCTGCCCGGTCAAGAAACTGCAGGGCGGTCTGGCACAGGGCCTCCCGCTGCGGCCAGTAGGGCGCGGCCTGCGCCAGCCGGGGAAGATAGCAGCAGAGCGCCCCGGCATCCCGGGCGGCGGCAAGGGCCTCGAGGTGGGCCAGCCGCAGGGGGCTGTCCACCAGCCGGCGGAGGAAAAACAGAAGGCAGAGGCTCCCCGGAACGGGGCGGCCTCCAGCTGCTCCGGCCCAAGGGCCAGCCCGGCGGTGTGGGCACGGTAGGCAGAGCGGTGTCTGCTCCGGTGAACACCACCGGTGTGGGGAAGGCATCCGTGAAGCAGAGCAGGGAGCAATCCACACCATCCCGGGCAAGCTGGGCCGCCAGCTTGCGGCCAAAGGGGTCGGCTCCCAGCTGGGCCAGCAGAGCCGCCTGCCCGCCCAATGCGGCGTACCGGCGGCAGAAGCCTGCACCCCAGCCGCCGGTCTGTGCCCGGAACGTCTCCGTCAGCTCCGGAGCCGTGGCAGCGTTCAGCTCCAGCCAGACTTCGCCCAGACACAAAACGGACATGTGCACCCCTCCCTCCGCAAATAAAAATCGGGTTACAGTATACACGATTTGCCCACCGGATGCAACCGATCCGGGGCAAATCCTGACGGAGTGGAAGGGCCCGCGGGCAGGAACAATCCGATTTTACAAAGACCACCTGTTTTTTACCAATGACAGTTTTTCATTGCCCAAGGTTTACCTAAGATTTTCCTTACCGTGGTTTCCCCTCTTTCTCTGAACGGGTACAATAGAACCGTTCCCAAGAAACATTGCAACAGGGCCCGGGAGGGCTCAGGATAAGAGAGGAATTATCGTATGAAAGAACATAAAATGTCCCGCCGCAACTTCCTGAAAGTGGGTGCTGTGGCATCTGCCGCCGGTCTGATGACTGCTGCCCCTGTGGCTGCAAACGCTGCCGCTCCGGCTGCTTCCACCGCAGCTGACGAGGAGAACTGCTTTGGCCTGTTCCAGAATAAGCCCAAGTACATCTTCCTGTTCATCGGCGATGGCATGGGCACTGCCCAGATCCAGTCTGCCCGGTTCTATCAGGCACTGTCACCAACAACGGTGCCATCATCGAGGCAGAGCTGAGCTTTACCCAGTTCCCGGAAGTGGGCAGTGTGACCACCTACGACAGCACCTCTTTCTGCCCGGACTCCGCTTCCACCGCTACCTCCATCGCTTCCGGCAAAAAGACCGAGAGCGGTGTCATCAATATGTGTCCTTGGACCCGTGATGTGCCCTATGAGACCATTGCGGAGAAGCTCCATAAGCAGAAGGCTACAAGGTTGGCATTGTTTCCACGGTGAATATTGACCACGCCACCCCTGCTGCCTTCTATGCACACCAGAAGACCCGCAAGAACTACTATCAGATCGGCGTGGAGCTGGCAAACTCCGGCTTTGAGTATTTCGCAGGCGGCGAGTTCCAGAAGGTGAACGGCGATGGCACCGGCCCCAACAACCACGAGGTGGCTGCACAGGCCGGTTACAACGTTGTCACCACCCAGGCCGGTGCTGCTGCCCTGAAGGCCGGGGCTGGCAAGACCCTGATCATTGCCGAAAACCTGGCCGACGGCAAGGCCATGAACTACGCCATGGATGCCGCTCCGGGAGAGTGGCAGCTGACCGACTATGTCCGCAAGGGCATTGAGCTGCTGGACAACAGCAACGGCTTCTTTATGATGGTGGAGTCCGGCAAGATCGACTGGGCCTGCCATGCCAACGATGCCGCTGCCTCTATCCATGATGTGATCGAGATGCACAACGCGGTGCAGGCCGCTGTGGAGTTCTACGCCCAGCATCCCGATGATACCCTGATCCTGGTGACTGCTGACCACGAGACCGGCGGCCTGGGCATTGGCTACAAGACCACCAACTACGATACCTTCCTGACCAACCTGGCCCACCAGAAGATGTCCTACGCAAAGTTCGATTCCACCTATGTGAACAACTACGTGAAGAATCAGACTCCCTTTGAGACCGCTATGCAGGACGTGAAGGCAAACTTCGGCCTGACCCTGCCCACCGACCCCGATGCCGCCAACGCAGGCAAGCTGCTGCTGACCGACTACGAGGTGGAGAACCTGCGCACCGCTTACGAGCGCACCCTCAAGGTCGGCTCTTCCAGCCAGAGCAAGATGAGCCAGCAGGATTACGAGCTGTATGGCACCTACATCCCCTTCAGCATGGCTATCTGCCACACCATCAACCACAAGTCCGGTGTGGATCACACCACCTACGCCCACACCGGTGCCATGGTGAACCTCTACGCCCGTGGTCAGGGTGCAGACAAGTTCCGCGGCGTGTATGACAACACCGAGATCTTCCACAAGCTGGCTGAGCTGACCGATGTGCAATAATTGACCAGCCCATTTGTACCCCAAAGCCCTCCGGGACGAGACGCACCGGAGGGCTTTTTGTGTAGGCCGGAATTGTGCACCCCGCCAAAAATCTGCCCCGCGAATTGGGAAAGATGATGGGAGTTGTGGTTGCAATGGGCCGGAAAAAGGCATATAATAAAACCATCAACAGAGTAAGACCATGCGCGTTAAGTGCCGCATCAACGGGGAGTTGTGCTGCGGACGAAGGTAAGACCCGCGGTGCATGGCCTGCATCCCGCTGCTGCATGGACTTGGGTGCAGATGGGGCCGTCTGCGGCCCCGTCTGGATGTGAACCGTTGAATCACGCCCTCCTTTGTGCGGTTTGTCACAGGGGAGGGCGTTTTGCATTGCCCGCCCCGCGGTTCCCGAAACAGGGGAGGACAATTGATATGAACCATTCCAGAAATTCCGTCCGCAAGCTCACCATGCTGGCCCTGCTCACTGCCATGAGCATCGTGTTTGCCCGGGTGCTGAGCATTTCCACCGGCTTTGTCCGGTTCAACCTGGGCAGCCTGCCCACCCTGCTGGCCGCTGTGCTGTTCGGGCCGGTGGAGGGCTTTGCCGTGGGTGCGGTGGCCGATATGATCGGCGGCACCCTTTCCGGCTACGCCATCAATCCGTTGATCACGCTGGGGGCAGGCTCCATCGGCCTGACGGCGGGCCTTCTCTGGCGCGCCCTGCCCAACCTGCGGCTGGGCCTGCGCACCCAGATCAGCGTGTTTGCCGGCCATGCGGTGGGCTCCATTGTCATCAACTCGCTGGCACTCCACCTCTTCTATAACTATCCGTGGAGCGTGCTGGTGACCCGCATTCCCAACGCGCTGGTCCTGGCGGCGGTGAACACCGTGCTGGTGCGCCTGCTGCTGGAGAATAAAACGATCCGAGGCATTGCACAATGAACTATGAAGAAGCGCTGAACTATATCCACGCCGTCCAGTGGGCGGGGCACAAGCCGGGCCTGACCCGCACCCGGACCCTGCTGGCCGCACTGGGAGATCCGCACAAGCAGCTGAAATTCATCCATGTGGCGGGCACCAACGGCAAGGGCAGCACGGCGGCCATGCTGGCCTCCTGCCTGCAGGCGGCGGGTTACCGGGTGGGCCTGTATACCTCGCCCTTTATCAACCGGTTCAACGAGCGCATACAGGTAAATGGACAACAGATCCCGGATGAGGCGCTGGTGCGGCTGGTGGAGCGTGTGAAGCCCGCTGCCGATGCCATGACCGATATCCCCACCGAGTTCGAGATCATCACGGCATTGGGGATGCTCTGGTTCGTTGAGACGAAATGCGACATCGTGGTGCTGGAGGTGGGCCTGGGCGGCACGCTGGATTCCACCAACGTCATCGACCCGCCGGAGTGCGCGGTCATCACGGCGCTGGGCATGGATCATGTGAAGGAGCTGGGCCCCACCCTGGCCGATATCGCATCGGCAAAGGCGGGCATCATCAAGCCGGGCAGTCCGGTGGTGAGCTATGGCGGTGTGCCCGAGGCCGATGCCGTCATCGCCCGTACGGCGGCAGAGCGGCACGCGCCGCTGACCGTGGTGGACCTCAGCAGGCTGACCATCGAGGACGGGGATCTGGATGCTGTCACCTTTGATTTTGACGGCCTGAACGGCATCCGCCTGCCCCTGATCGGCAGCTATCAGCCGGAACGCCGCCACGGCCATTACGGCCCTGCGGGTGCTGCGCAGCCGGGGCTGGAACATCCCGGACAGCGCCATCCGTGCCGGTCTGGAACAGGTGCGCTGGCCGGGCCGGTTCGAGCTGCTGCGGCATTCGCCCGCCTTTTTGCTGGATGGCAGCCACAACGCTCACGGAATGCGGGCCACCGTGCAGAGCCTGCGGGACCGCTTTCCGGGGCAGAAGTTCGTGTTCCTGCTCAGCATCATGGCGGACAAGGATGTGGACGAGATGCTGGCACTGCTCCTGCCGCTGGCCGGGCAGTTCGTCACCGTAGCGGCCCATACCCCCCGCGCCATGCCCGCTGAGACGCTGGCCGAACAGATCCGCGCCCGGGGC